>ERZ773060.6-NODE-6-length-240929-cov-20.1438_pt1 | contig 240929 bp, 196 predicted proteins | sample MGYA00580628_ERZ773060 | MGnify/ENA primary metagenome ERZ773060 (study PRJEB29015, sample SAMEA2738019) | human oral metagenome | biome: human oral; feature: human-associated habitat; material: dental | place: China | collected 2045 ... | reverse complement strand
AGGCGAGTCATTGCTTAATAAAAACACTTTATAAATTTTGTACAGAAAAGTGTTGCCTTTTCACCTCGTGAGATTGTCGATAAAACTTTAGCTTACTCTGATGAGCTTCGCTATTATGACAATCTTTATCAGCTCCTGCTCCTCCATTTTCAAGAAAAGCAAACAGCTGAATTTTTCGAACGGATTGCAGATAACTTGAACTTAGTCAATCATCACTTGTCAACCTCTTTAACACTCTTGTTTATGAATAAGGAATACTTTTGAACCTGGGTACCGTAATATTACAACGTTCCTATTTGACGTTGTTTATTAGCAAATAACTCTTCGCATTTATTGGTCTAAGTTAACAGGGACTACTGGCAAAATATGTGCTAGTTTAGCAGTAAACTGAACCCGATTATCAGTTGTACCTGCTGATACGTCAAGCATTGACCAGTTGTCGCCCTTCCTAATTTTTTTCGACCGATCTACTTTTGCAAATGCACGCACCGCTTGGAAATCAGATACTCCATTAATCTCAGCCTTAATGTATCTCATCCACAGATTTCTGCTATCCTTACGATCAATCTTATCATGATTATAGACTAATATTTCGCAAAGCTGTGAAAAAATAACCAAGTACTCTAAGAGAGAAACTTCACCCGCATGAGCACTCCCAAGCCCTGAATAGCTTTGATTTTGGCATTCTCTTTGTATAATTCCTTCCACAAGATCATCAGAGGCGAAATCAATGGCTTTTAGATCGTGTCTTGCATATTTTAAATGTGATGAAAAGTAGTTATATTGCCCTTTAGAAATTTGATTGTCTACGTCAATTTGTTCAAAAGATAAAGTCACTTTCATTCCTGAAACATTGACTGCATACTTTTTGTTCTCTAATGAAGATTTCTCAAAGTCAAGAAACAAATCAATACATTCAATGTTTTCAACAGGTTGACTCGCTGATCGAACTTCAAATGACTTTAGAATCCAATCGCTGCAATTTTCCTTGACCATTTCGAGATATTTATCAACTAAAAGCGTCGAAAGAATAACACTGTCTATAGTACTAAGATGTTGATTTTTCTTTTTGGTTCCTTTCTGTGACCAAATGCCTTTCTGAGTCATCTTGGCGACTAATATAAATTGCTTATATGAAATATAGGTATCAATAATCTCATATTGTGTCCGCTTGTGCCCTGCTCCAAAATAACGTTGCTCATATGGACCTAAATATTTATCAATATACATACTCAATGCCTCTTTTCTTTTATCAAGTGAACTTTTAGTAATATGCGAATAATTTTTTATCATATCTTCCAAAATTCAGCTCCATTGCTACCCTGAGTATTTACCAATTGTAGAAATTAAATCACGCTCAGATACCTCTAACAGATCAATCTGCGACTTTTCGTTATTCCTATAGCAAATGTACGAAGAATAATTATCGTTATCAATATCTATACTTTCAAAAGTTATTAGACGGTCTTCATTGCACTTAAAGTCTGGATAATTCATGATCACGAATGAGTCCAAGCTCCTTGAAAGACCCACTCCCAAATACTTCAAGTAACTCTCTTTCAAAGACCAAAAGGTAAAAAAGAGAGAAGGATCTTTTTGAATTGCTTTCTGTTCAAACTTATGAAAAAACTGTAACACACCAAAATCTATTTCAAATTTCTCTTGGATATCTATCCCTATATCTTTATTATTGATTGCTAAAACTACGTAATTTCCTGAGTGTGAAACATTATAATTTAAATTCCAACCTTTTACTCTTGGCTTCCCATAATTATTTTCTTCAAACTGTATTTTTTCAATAGGACTCTTACTGTTATAAACGGCATACTTTACTAACATTTCTGAATAGATAGAGCGTTTTTTATCTTCATAGCATCGGTAATGTTGAATATTTTCCCATCTTTTCTTAGAAAGCTTACTTTCTAAATAAAAATCATCTTGTTGGGTAAAGTGTCGTAAATCAATGTAATAAACTTTTATTGTATTCACATTTGTTCCTTTATGATGACTTAGCTGGCGACTAACTCATTAATAATTTCCGCAATCTCTTGCACATGATCTGAAATAAAGAAATGATTACCCGTAAAAGGAATAATTTCAAAAGTATTTTCAGTAAACATTTTCCAGCCTTCCATATCTTCTCGATTTACTTCGTCCTGTGTTCCAAAAAATACAGTGACCGGACAATCTATTTTACGTTTTTTCTTCTGGAAATTATACTGCCTTATGTTCTGAAAGTCCTGTTTTAAAACGGGGGTAAGTAGATCAACCAAATCAGGATAGTCTAATATTTCAGCTGGAGTCCCACCTAATTTCACAACCTCTGCCATATAATCAATATTTGATAACTTTTCATTTGGAATTCTAATTTTTTTATTTATCAAATGAGGAGGTTTACAAGCTGATATAAAAATCTTTTTAGGGGGTCGTTTATATCTTTCAATGAGCTTATAATAAAGTTCGTAACCTAATAAACCTCCCATACTGTGTCCAAAAATAATATACTCCTCACCTTCAGGAATATCAATCTGAGAAAAGATATCTTCTAACATTTCTGAAAAATTTTGGTAACATGGTGTCGATATTCTGACGCCACGACTATTTAAGCAAATATCAACAATATCAAACTCTGTATTCAAATACTTCTTGAAGCGATAAAAATAACTGATGTCACCACCCGCAAATGGTAAACAAATTAATTTCATTGTTCTTTCTCCTTTTATGTCATAATCTCAATTAAAAAATCAATTAGATTATAGAAATATGCTTAAGATCTTCAAGTTGTCTCTGAATTGACAGTGATATTTTTTTTACTTCAGAATCATCAATAATTTCTGAGTTATATTCGATCGATACCAGAATCTGATCATTCCTCTTTAAAACGACAAATTTCAAATAATAGGGCCACTCTGCTTCTTGATCAATATCATACAGTGCCGACCTAGTAGAAATATCAAATCCACTTCCAGAAACATTATCAAAGTCTCCCATGAAATTGAAGGAAATCTTTGGCTGAATATCTTCATCAAACTCTTTCTTAAAGTATTTTAAAATACCATAACCAATTCCCTGATTTGGAATAGAATCCAGTATTTTAGCAGTCGTGAGGACTTTCTCTAAAAAGTTACTTTTTTCATTTACGGTGAGTATGACTGGGAATAGACTGGCAAATCTACCGACAGTTCTTGAAATATTGAGCAGCTGATCAGCTACAAATCTCCCATTATTTCCAAGCGTAATGCGAAAACGATTTTGCCCCGAAAACTCATTTAATGCAGTTATCACTGCGGTAAGAACGATATTTTGAACAGAGTAGTGCAGATTAATCTTTTGACTATCTACTAACAATTGACTGCTCTCTTTGTCTAATATGAACCTAATCTTCCGATTATTTTTTACTCGTCTGCTTACAGAAGGACTCTTAACTATTTCTTGGATCTCTTCCTCCTCAACGCTACGCCAATATGCTATTTCATCATCAACGTTTAATTTTGTAAGATAATCTATCCAATCCAAATAGGAGTTGGATTCTTTTGGAAGACAAGACTGCCCTTGATCATTTTCTATATACAAGTTAACAAACTCTTCTATGATAATCCTCCAAGAAATATGGTCTACAACCATTTGGTTGATAACCATTGTCATGCTATCACCTGAATTACTACGTTCTATCCCAATGGCAACATTCCGTCCTGACCTTATATCTAGGCTACTTTGTAAATTTTTTAAAAAATTTTCCGTTATCTTTGGGTCTGAATCAGGATTTTCTTCTTCCAGAACAATAAAATTAGGCTGGTCATCCTCAATCAAGCAGTAGGAGTCTTGCCTGTTTGTTTTAGAAACATATTTCATTTTGAGCGCTTTATGACATTGTATGAGTTGGTCGATAATTTTTGAAACTTTACCTGTATCAAATGGAGTTATACTTTCAAATGTGAAGGATAAATTATGATGATTGATTGTTTCTTCAAAATTATCCAACATCCATTGCTGGATGGGACTGAGTCTTGCAGTTCCGCTTAACCTACTGGATATCCGCAAATTATCTTTATCGTTATTCATAGAAGCATGAGTTGTAAAATCCTTAATCGTAGGATATCGGTAGAGATCTTGGACACTTGCAGAAGGGAGTATTTCTTGCAGTTTACCAATTAACTGAATAGCTTTTAGGGAATTTCCACCTACCTCAAAGAAATTCTTTCCATAAAAGTCAGTATCTATTCCAAATACTTTTCGCCAAGCTTCATTCACAAGTTTTTCTTTTTCTGATACTATATCTGTCTCTACTGATTCAACCTGCTGAGGAATTAAGCTTAGTAGAGCCTCCTTGTCAATTTTCCCATTGCCAGTTAAAGGAATAGCATCCACTTGGATGATTTGATTAGGAAGAGAATAGACTGGAAGGTGAGTGGATAAATACTTATCAACGTGTCGTGTATCGTTATCACTAAACGCAACATAATTAATAAAGCTAATAATTGAATGGTGATAATAAAGACTTACAGACTGCTTTACATTAGAAAGTTGCTCTGCTATCGAATCAATTTCTTTCAAATTAATTCGATAACCCATGTGTTTGATTTGTGTATCTTTTCGTCCCAAAAATTCTAACTCACTTTCCTTATTCCATCTAACTAAATCCCCTGTCGCATAGATAGAATAATCCGAAAGTTTAGGATTTCGATGAAACTTTTTGACAGTTAGTTCTGGGGAATGTAGATATCCTTTGGCCACTCCAAGACCCGTTATAAAGAGTTCTCCTACTAGGCCTTTAGGTAGTAATTCTCCCTTTTTATTTAGAACAAAAGCCAACATATTTTTGATAGGTCTTCCAATAACAGAATAATCGGATTCTGCAACGTTTCGCGAATCTGAAACTTTATGAATGACACAACCTATAGTAGTCTCAGTTGGCCCATAATGATTGTAAATATTTACCGCTGGACATAAGTTGCAAAAATCAACATAGTCCTTCTTTTTAAGCTCCTCGCCACCAAGCAAAATAAGTTGTAAGCTTTTTACTTCAGAAAAATCCTTGGGATCTAGTAGAGAAAAAAGGCTGGGAGTCATTTTTAGATAAGTCACGGACTCCTCTTTTACGAGTTTCGAGAGATGCTTGGAATTTGTGTAAACCTCTTTAGAAGCAATCACAAGTTTCCCACCAGTAAGGATAGGAACAAAAATGGAAGTGTAACCTAGATCAAAATTATACTTAGAAGTCAGAATAGACGTTTTTAAAGACGCTTTCCCTACTTCTTCAACAATAGCATCCACATAATTAAGAAGAGATATATTTTGAATTTCTACTCCCTTAGGTTTTCCTGTCGTTCCCGAAGTGTAAATAATATAAATACAGTCTTTAGAAAGGGTCTTGCTCCTTTCAAAATAAGCCTGCCCTTTTATATTCTTCGGAGAAAGAATCGGACCTTTGAACTTACCAGCCAACTCAAACTGGTTATCTGAAATTACCGCCTTAACAGAGGCATCCTCCAAAATTGATAAATTTCTTTTAACTGGAGCTTCTATATCCATCGGTAAAAATACTGCTCCAACTTTTAAAATGGCAAACATGCTAATAATGACTTCAGCCTTCGGAGCCAACAGTAAAGCGACGGTATCCTCTTTTTCTACACCACTATCTTTTAATTGCTGAGCAACTGCATTTGATAGAAAGTCCAACTCCTGATAAGTGACTCTATTATTTTCGAAAACAAGGGCAACATCATTTGTATGATTTTCTACTTGATATAAAAATCGTTCTAAAACTGTCGAAGGGGATGGCGTAGAAATCATTCTACTTAGCTTTGAAAGCTCTAAATCTTGACTCTCTGTTAATAGTGAAAACTGAGAAGGAAGCGCTTCAGCTTTCAGAGCAAATTTCTGAAGAGCTGTTTTAAAATTTGAGATAAAAATTTCAATTTCTTTATCACTTATTTTTTCAGTTTGATAGTGGACATCCACCCGATAATAATCCTCGAATGGGAAAACATAAACCGTTAGCGGATATTTACTCTCTTCATTTCCAATGGTGATAGTCGAAACAGTCATTTCTCTCAGAGAAATTGCCGAGTAATTCTTCTCTTGAAAGGCAATCATGACCTCAAATAACTCTCCATCGAGATCCTCGTTAAGTTGCTTCATTTTTCCATAGGAATAGTTCTGATACTCATAAGCTTTTTTTACAGTTTCAGTAACTTGAGTGAGAAGTTCAGCGCAACTTGCCTGTTCATCTACCGTATTTATGATGGGAAGAGTATTAACAAACATTCCAATCATACTCTCTAACTGTACATGAGTTCGGCCATGTAGAGTAGTACCAATACTGAATACATTTTCACCAGAATATTTTCGAAGAACCAAGTTTAAAGCAGAAATAAAATAAGAAAATGCTGTTGTCTTATACTTCTTACAAGTCTTTTGGATATTTTGATAATCTTTTTTATCTAAAGTAAACTCTACTTTTCCAAAAGGCTTATCAGCGTTCTTCTCTCCGATAAAAGGTAGACTTGCTGCTGTTCTTCCTTCTTCGATTTTTTCTTTCCAATAAGATTCTGAGTCTTTATATTCCTCCGTTTCTGTTTTTCCAACCAACCAGTAGCAATAATCTTTATATTGTAAAGAAAGCTTAGGTAAACTCGCCCCTTCATATAAGCTCAATATTTCTTTTTGTAAAATAGCCATTGACAACCCATCTGCAACAATGTGATGACTATCCAAAAAAAGCATACTCTCACTATCCGAAAGATGATATAGCTTCGCTCGAATTAATAAGTCATCTGCTAGATCAAAAGCCCTTATAAAATCATGATAAAGTTTTGGAATTTCTGCACGCTCACAATTCTGTATATTAAGCTGTAACTGTTTTTGATCATGAACAATTTGTACCACATTATCATTAACAATGTAAAAATTACTTCGTAAACTTTCATGCCGCTCAATCACACGATTTATTGCGAATTCTAATCTTGAAATATCAACTTTTCCGTTCAACTGTAAAACAAGTGGAAGATTATAGGCCGTGGAAAACTTCTGGCTTTCCTGAGCTAAGAAAATATCAAGTTGTGCATCAGAGACCTTATAGAAGGGTTGCTTTTCAACTCTCTCAATTTGTTCACTTTTAACTTCATCCCTTCCTTCAAGAAATTTAGCTAAATGGGAAATTGTTGCATGAGAAAAAAGATCACTAACAGATAAATGATAGCTTAAGCGACCATTGATTTGATTGACAAGCTTATTCGCTAATATGGAGTCTCCTCCTAAGTTGTAAAAGTCTTCATAAACATTGAGAGAAGAGTAACCTAGAGTTTCAGCCCATATTTGTCCTAGTTTTTCTTCTAAAAGCGTATAGTTTTCGACTTCCTTACCAATCAAACTCACCTTCCTGTCATTTATTGAGTCTTGCATCTTTTCGGCATACCAGTAACGGTGACGTTCAAACGGATAAGTAGGAAGTGAAATCATACGGACATTTTTCCCCTGATAGTGCTCGTCCCAGTCTATCTTTTTACCTGTTTCATAGACTTGAACAAGCTCATGTGTAGATTTCTTGTCCGATTGCTCCTCTAAGTTATTTTTAAGTTGCCGCAATAAATCATTACGATTAATGAACCAACAAGCTTTTTTTACCTTCCAGTGCTTTCTCCCAATATTATTTGAATACGAAAAGTCATATATGGAGATATCTTCATTTTTAAGCAAGAACTGGTAATACTTTTGGATAAGCTTTTTCAAACTTTTTTCACTATTTGCTGAAAGCGCAAGAATATCACCCGATATTTCATCTTTTGGATAAGCTTTAACTAAGTCTTTTGGATAACCTTCAAGGATAATATGACAGTTAGTTCCACTAAATCCAAAAGAACTTATACCAGCCACTATTTTTTTATTATCCCAAGATTTATTCTTATCAACGATATAGACAGGAGAATTAATAAAATTAATATAAGGGTTAGGTGTTGTAAAATTGATAGTAGCAGGAATTTGTTTGTTTTTTATCGCTAGGACTACTTTGATAAATGAGGCAATACCAGATGCTCCTACACAATGCCCAATATTTGGCTTGATTGTTCCAACACCACAAAATTGATTCTTTTTGCTATATTTCCTAAACGCTTTCGTGATTCCTTTTATCTCAATCGGATCTCCTAACATTGTACCTGTGCCATGTGTCTCAATATAGCTAACATCACTAGGATTAATATTTGCCCTTTCCCAAGCTTTTAATATGAGATTAGTCTGCGCTTGTTGATCTGGAGCAGTAATTCCATTTGAGGCTCCATCATTATTAATGGCACCCCCTTTGATTACCGCATAGATTTGGTCATGGTCTTGCAAGGCTTTATCTAAGGGTTTTAATACAACTGCTCCAGCACCCTCCCCCCATGCTGTTCCTGTAGAATATTTATCAAATACTCGAAATTTAGTATCCTTATTTTCTATATCCATCAACATCTGATCGTTCAGTGGCATTTCAAAAATATTAATACCTCCTGCAATCGCTAAATCACAATCATGATTATGGAGAGCTGTACAAGCGGTATAAATAGAGACTAAACTTGATGAACAGGCAGTGTCAACTACCATACTTGGTCCTTTCAGATCCATAATATAAGCAATTCTACTAGCCAGAACACTTGCTGAATTTCCTACTGTAGCCAAGAAATCCGGTTCCTTAATCGTTGACATATAGGAATATTTGCTATCGCCACTATGGTCTACTCCGACAAAAACCCCTGTCTTACTACTACGTATGCGTTCACCCGTATATCCTGCGTCTTCCATAGCTTTGTAAGCTGTTTCTAGGAACAGTCTTTGCTTAGGATCCATCAGCTTAGCCTCTTGTGGTGAAAGTCGGAAAAAGACATTATCAAACTTGTCTATCTCTTCCAAGTACCCCGCTTCAAAGTAGTCTTTTTTCTTAGACCCTGGAAAAACCTTATTGACATCTTGATAGCGACCATCTGGAATTACCCGAATTGTCTGCTGATGATTGATTAATAGTTCCCAAAACGCCGTTTTATCATTGGCATTTGAGAATTTTGCTTCTAATCCGACCACAGCGATATCAGTGTTCTCTGAAAGATCACTTGAGGTTATTTCTTTTAGCAGATTGGCAGCGATTTTAGGATCTAGTGTTGCGTTCTTAACTTGTTCAAGTATATAGCTTTTAATATTATTCTTTTTATCCAATTTGCACCTCTGAATTTGTATTTTGCTACACTACTTTACTATTTTGAGACCACATCTGGCTTATTGAAGTACAGTACATAGCTCTAGATAAGCTCTCCTATTTTTGAGGGGATGGAACTTCTCTTTTGACTATTCATTCTTTTTATCAGACACATATAAGCGCAAGGCATTTAAAGCAAGTAACCCAAATATCACTGTAGCGACTTGCCATTTGATAAACCAAGTGACAACAGCAATAATGACATATAGTGCTAGAAATAATAGGTGGTTACGACGATTATTCATTTCATTCTCCTTTATAGTGCGCACGCAGTCCATTTTAGCATTCAATTGTAAATAACTAGTTGATAGACAGCATAACAAAATTGGTTAGCTTTAGCTATTAATGACGGCTACGGATTCGGAAATAGTTTGCAATAGCAAATAGAAAAGCTGTAAAAACTAAGAAAATTAAAAGATGAGATAGCTCTTTTCCTTGACTAAAGCTAGTACTTGTCCAGTGTGCATTGAGATTATCTCTGAATACCTTAAAAGGGATGAGTTCAGCAACTTTTTCAATCCAGCCTGTAAGTTGAAAGTCCCCCATTGTTCCTGTAAGTAGAGCAATTCCAAAGTAAACAATCATTGCCACCCCCTGGATCATATTAAATCCTTTGAAAACTTGGGCAATCGTGAAAGCAACTAGGTACAAGGCGGCAGTCAATAATAAAACTCCAGCAAATATGTTAATAACTGTCAGAGTACTTGGCTTAGGAAGTGACATTGTATTAAGCAAGACAACTAGATAGATTACCGTAACTCCTGTGACCAATATAACAACTGAAACGAACTTAGCAATCAATTGCTTGACTGTCGAATAGCCAAAAAGATTCAACCGTGTCACAACTCCAGATTCCGTATCTCGTCCAAAGGCAATGGTAAAGGGAAGAATAACAAGGCCTAATGGGATCATCGGTAACAGAGTGGAAAAAAGGCTGATAGATAAGCTCTGATTAGCAGCCGTATTAGAGGTACTATGATAATTCCCAATCGCTAAAATCAATGGAAGTAAGCCACCGACTATCATGGCAATGCTATAACCTAACGTATTTTTCAGTTCAAATTTAATGTAATGAATCATGCTTCTACCTCTTTCTTTGCAATATTGGAATAAGCTAGTGCATTCAGATAAATCAGCTCTATGTTTGTATTTGTGATCATGAACTTATAACCTTGTTTAACCAAATCATCTGCGATAGCCTGCTGCTCGTCCTCATCTTTACAAGCAATCGCTACCTTACTCTCTTCTCCTTCGATTACTTTATAACGATCGAAATCTGATTTTTTTTCAGAATCAACAACGATTGCTGAATAACCGACATATTTTTGGAATAAGGCATTTAGATTTCCGAAATCAATCAGCCTTCCTTTGTCGATGATCAAAAGCTTCTTGGCTAGATGTTCTAGCTCGTCAAAATAGTGTGTAATTAAGAGCAGAGTAGCTTCCTTATCAGCATACCATTCTCGAATTTTCCTCATCAGTTGCGATCTCGTCTCAAAGTCCAAACCTGTGCTCATCTCATCAAAGCAAGTCAACTCTGCATCTTGATAGAGAACCATAATAATAGTTAGACGTTGCTTTTGACCACCCGATAATTGAGAAAATTTCTTTTTCAAATTCTTTTCAAAGTCAAAGAAACGAACCAATTCAATAAGTTTTGTATTTTTAGGGTAAGAGGTTTTTAGCAGACCCTCTAAGATAGTTTGACAATTCACCGTGGTTGGATAGGCATTTTCTTGCAAATGAACTGCTACAGATTTTGGCTTTTCGAGTAATCCTTCGTACTTCACTTGATTGGTCAGTGCTTTGATAAGGGTGGACTTCCCAGCTCCATTTCCTCCAATAACACCTATAATCTCCTTTTCATCAATTTCAATTTCTTTATCAATGTTAAGAGCAGTGAAATTTCCATAGTTTACTTTCAGATTTTTGATTTTTAACATAATAGTAGTTTTCTCCATTTCTATATCCTGTTAGTCATAGCCTATTTAATTGTTCTAGAGTTTCTTCAAAATCTGCCTCTCCTGTCGCTAGATTATTCATCATTTCTAATAAATCGTCTTCACCAGTTTCTGGTAACAGAACCTCTGGTCGCTGTTCTCCCAGTTCTTCTTCAATATATTTCGAAAGTTCAATAACGGTCGCATAAGAGAATATATCCGAAATTTCTACAACGTTAGGAAATTCTAAATTGAGTTCTTTAAGCAGTTTAGTTGCTGTAATGGAATCGCCACCCAATGAACTGAAGGAACTATACAAGTCCACTTCTTCCAGATCTAAAACATTCGCATAAGCTTGAGCTACGATTTTCTCTACCTTGGAAACTTCTCCCGTTTTACCGATGATAGAAATTTCATTTGCTACTTTTTTAGAGGGTTGCGAGCTCTCTTCATTCAGATTTGCAAGCTTTTTGGTAATTGTTTCTGAGAATCTAAAATTCAAGTCATTAGATACCTGATGTAAAAGCGCATAATTCAGATTTCCCGGTATTATTTGGCTTATATTTTCTTCAACAATAGCTTCCAGAAAGTGTTTGGCTTCTTCTGAGGTGACTGACTTAAACAAGGTGTGCTCATCATCAATATCATATCGCCTCGCCATTCCCGTCTCTGACCAAGCTGGCCAGTTAATAGAGAAGCAAGCTATCCCTTCACTCCTCAACTTATCTGCATAAGCATCCATATAGGCATTGGCTGAAGCATAATCAGATTGACCAGCACCACCCAATAGTGAAACTATGCTAGAAAAAAGGATAAGGAAGTCTATCCTTTGATTCACGAAATACTTATTGAGCAATTCGAGGCCAAACGTCTTAGGACCAATAACAGCAGCAAATTCCTCTTCCGTTTTGTTGTAGATAAAGCCATCGCCCGCAACACCTGCACAGTGGAAGATACCGTTTAAACTTCCGATTGATTTTGCAAATTGGGATACCTCCGCTTCATTTGTAATATCTAACTGCTTGATGACAATACTAGAGCCCATTTCCTCAACTTGCTTTAAAATCTCAACTTTTTTCCTGATTTGTTCATCTTCTATATTTTCCCAATCTTTTTTTTGAGGAAAAGCGGAACGATTAGCTAGGATAATCTTTGCTTGACCCTTGGCAGCGATGAATTTTGCCATTTCTAGTCCTAAACCACCAAGACCACCAGTTATAAGATAAGTTCCCTGTGATTGGATCGTTAGCCCAGATTCCCCCTTCGTCTGGAAAGTCTTCTCATTCATAACTGGAAGATAAGTTTTATCTTCTCTATAGGCAATCAGGTAATCAACCTCATCCACAGAAAGCTGCCGAAGGATCCTTGCTTTACTTGTTGCATCATCAATATCAATCATCTGAACTTCCATATTTGGATATTCTTCATTAACGACTTTAGTAAAGCCAACTAGGGCAGCAGCATTGGGAGAAAGTTGTTCCTTTTGAGTTATCAAATGAGCATTCTTTACGAGAAGATTAAAACGAAACTTCGTTTTAATTTCTGAACTATCAAGAGCTTTAAACAACCTAAATAGATGAAAGAGAGAATTTCTTTCCTGCCTTAGACTTCCTATTTCCCCTTGATATAGAGAGGTCATATCTACAATTTCTGTAATTGTTTCCGAAGAGATTTGTTGAAGAATATTTTGGTAGTCTTGCAGATCCTCACCAACTTCAAACTCTCTTTCCGAAATTTTTCTTGATTTATTACCAAGATTGAGATAAATCGTACGTTTTGAATCTTCTGCAAAAAATGATTGCGCAAATTTATTTGAAGAAGGGTTACTGATAACCACTCGAACCTCTTTTGCCTTTGGTATCTGTATCTCTAGTGGTTTCTCTACTTTTTGCCAAGCTATCTGATAATATTTCAACTCTGCACCAACAACTGCTAGCGGATCGTTCACTCGCTTGACAATATAATCTTGTACTGTCAGAAAGACTTTACCTTCAAGATCCAAAAGTTGTATATCGAACTTTTTCGTTTCACGCTCGCTCGCCTTTTTTACTACATGAGAATAAAAATGTCGAGGCATCTTTCCAAATACATTAATATTTCCGTAACAAAATGGGAGGAGAACTTCGTTTGGTACTTCATCAATAAAAAGATTAACGGCATTATCAAGCATGGCTGCGTGGAGATAGTGCTCATCTAAATCTTTGACAAACCTATCATTAAGCTTTATTTCAGAGACAATTTCACTGATCACATTTCCCGTCTCTTTTATCGCTGAGTCTTGGAAGTTTAACCAGCGTGGACCAAACTTAAATATCCCATTTTCACGACTGTCTGAGACATAGGAATTTTTTGTAATCTTCACCTCAGGATCGGTATAGAAGCTTCTAACATCATAATTTTCAGGTATGGTCTGGGTATTTTTCTCAAACTTCCCTCCAACATGAGTAAGCCAACTTCCTGATTTCTCACTGCAGATGACAAAACTTTGTTCCTTTTTATTAATGACTATTTGAAGAGTAACTTCATTACCTTCCTCTAACACTACTGGCATATAAAAGATAACATCTGTTAAGCTCACTTGTTCCTCATTTAGAAAGTGAGAAGCTGCCTCCCGAGCCATCTCTACATAGGCTGTGCCAGGAATAATACTCATCCCTTCCATTTTATGATCTGTCAGAATCCAAGAAGAATCGCTCATAAATTTAGACTCAAATATAATGCGATCAATAGAATCTGCCTTGACCATATGAACTAAAGGATGTAATTGCTTCCGAATAAGATTACTAGAAATTCCGATTTTAGGAACAGCCCAATACATTTTTTTAGAGTAGGCATAGCTAGGGAAAGACACAATTTTGCCGTCGTTCATCTTTTGGAATTCTAACCAATTGACTACGGCTCCGAGCACATAAAATTGAGAGTATTTTTCCATCTCTTCTTTTGAGAAGTCTTTACCCGATGGATGCTCATTTATAATCTGAGCTGCTTTGAGGGTTAGCTCATTTTGCATTTGTTGACTTACTTCCCCAGTTGTTATTGCCTCACGACCAGAAGGAACGAGCTTATGATATCCTGAATAAACAGAGGTCTGTCTAATATTTGGATAATCTGACAAGATATTCTCAAGTTTAACCGTTAAATCATCTATACTGGTTGCAAGAATAGCTAATCTGTAATTATAATGATCGCGTCCAACTGTTGAAGTATAACTAATGTCTTTTAACTGGTAATCTGGATGAACCCTTATGCAAGAAAGATAATCACGAACTATATTTAGGAGAGACTTTTCATTTAATGCCGATAGAGCAATCAGATAACCACTTGGAGAATCCATATTCTGCTTTTCTATCTTAGGAGCCTCCTCTAAGACAACATGGCAATTTGTCCCTGTAAATCCGAAAGAGCTAACACCTGCACGGCGAAGCATCCCCTCTTTTCTTTTCCAACTTTTACTTTTATTAACAACATAGACTGGTGATTTGAGGAAATTTACAAATGGATTAGGGGCGTTAAAATTTTTCGTCGCCGGAATTCTTTCATTCTTCAGCGAGAGGACTACCTTTATAAGTGAAGCCAAGCCGGAAGCGGCAACGGTATGACCAAGATTTCCTTTAACTGAACCAATACCACAGAATTGATTATTCTGAGTATATTTTCTAAAGGCGTTAGACAAACCTTTAACTTCGATTGGATCTCCCAATTTTGTCCCCGTACCATGTGTCTCCACATATTGAATCGTCCGGGGATCTATTCCGGCATCTTTCCATGCATCAAGAATGACCTCTTCTTGTGCAAGGGCATTTGGAGCTGTAATACCATTCGTATTTCCGTCGTTATTAAAGGCGCTACCTTTAATAACGGCATAAATATTGTTTTTATCCTTCAATGCTTTCTTTAGTGGCTTTAGGATAACTGTCGCAGCCCCCTCGCAGAAACTAGTTCCATTCGCCTTTTCGTCAAACGGTCGAATCGTATCGTCCTCGGATTCCATAAGTGAATGCGGAAACTTATTGAAATAAGGAAAGGAATTTAATGAAACACCACCAACAATTGCAAGTTCATTTTCATTTTTCTGAAGTGACTTACAAGCGAGATGAACTCCAACTAGACCTGAGCTACAAGCTGAATCTAAAAGCATCGAACTCCCTTTAAGGTTCATCAAATAATTGATTCGTCCCGCTATGAGACTTGCCCAATTTCCTGTCATACTACTGGATTCTGCTTCAGTAATATATCGGTATAGGGTGTCATTTGTTCCATCTTTTCCAATATAAACACCTGTTTTACTATTACTAAGTGCTTTTCGAGTACAACCTGCATCTGTTAAGGCATCTTGTACAACTTCCAACATTAAGCGCTGATCCGGATCAATGGCCTTTGCTTCATTAGGAGAAATACCAAAAAACTCTGCATCAAATTTCCCAACCTCCGAGAGATATCCCCTCTTTCGAGTATCTTGAAGTTCTTCTTCTGTAACCGGATGAGTTCCTAAAAATTGTGTAAAATTTTCATTCGTTGAAATGTTTCGAATAAACTCCAATCGTTCTCTTGGAAATTCAGTTCGGCACTCCTCCATATTGGTCAAGTTTTTCCAATAGCCCTCAATATCTTTGGTCTTCGAAAATTTGCATGCCATTCCGATAATTGCAATATCGTCATTCTTATCCTCCAATTCAACAAGCATTTTTTTAGCTTGGCCAATCGGAAGTTTGTGTTCTGAAACTTGATTCAAAATATACTCTTGAATAGTGTTCATTGCCTAATCCCTTCTAGTATTTCTAATATCGTCGACTTTTATAGTTCCCGACTGTAAAGACTCAAGGAGTGTATCCCAATTCGTAAATTCTACTTGTGGAGATTTTTTATCCTCCTGCTCCTCATTTTCCGTATTTTTGTGGATTACAGACCAAATATAATTTGCTATTGAAGAGACAGTCGGATAAGAGTAAATGTCGGAAATATCTAGAACATCTGGAAAATACTTATCCAGCTCCTTTAACAGATAAGCCGCCAAAATAGAATCCCCACCTAACTCACTAAATTTACTATTTCGATCTATTACGTCAAAATCAAAAATTTTCTCCCATACTTCTTTAACCTTCTTTTCAACCTCTTCTTGATTTTTTGAATTGGATCCCTTTTCACCTAAATCATTAGCTGAAGAGCCTTCTACAAGTAGGTGGGTTCGATCGCTTTTTTTCATCTTTGCCAATATATCAGCCGATATGGAAATCCCTTTCATTCGCGAAAATGCTTTACTACTTTTAGGATCTATTTCGCCTATTACAATACGCTTTTTATCTGTAGACATGGCAAGGTACATTTCATAAATGGCTTGTTCAGGTATAAGATCTTTAAATCCTTTATCGTGTCTTTCTCTTTCTCCTTCAGTCAACCCTGTCTGAAGCCAGCCACTCCAGTTAATTGTCAAGTACTTTGTTGTTGATACACGACCGTTCTTCTTACAAGTATAAGGAAAGACATCTAAATAGGCATTCGCACTTACATAGTCGACTTGACCTATGGCACCGATTAAAGAATTGACAGAAGAAAAATTAACAAAAAAATCTAATTGCGAATTTTGAGTGAATTCGTAAAGATTATTCGCTCCCTCTACCTTAACAGAAACATCCTTGAGATATTGCTGATAAGAAAGGGAATGAATATACCCCCCAACTGCCACTCCAGCCGCATGAAAGACCCCTGTTAAATCTCCGTATAAATTCTTGATTTCTTTAAGAACATCCCTTACCTCTGATTTCTTTGTGACATCCACTTGATAGTAGATAAATTCACTATTCTCTTTATTTGCGAGTCGTTTGAATTCAGTGATTAAACCTATTCGTGTTTCTGCAGACCGTTTTCCTACTGAAATTATTATGCTTCCAGAACTTACAAGAGATTTTACAATCTGTTGGCCAATACCACCTAAACCGCCTGTGATAAGATAGACCCCCTTTTTGATCTTATAAGATTTCTGGGGCGTTTCTAACGGTCTTAAAATCTGCTGATAACGTTTATTTCCCCTGAAGGCAACATAGTAGGCTCCCTCTTGTCCTGAGAGCTCATCAGTTAAGAGTTTCAAATCTGTCTCTTCGTCTATATCAATAAGTTGAATATTATTGGAAAACACCTCTTTAGCTAATACTTTACCCATACCTGACTTCATATTTTCATAAGCATTAACTCTGGACTGATCTTCATTCACAAGGTCTCCTCTCCTTATGATGATCGAAAGTCTGAATTTATTTGCCTTCAGGCGAAGCTGGGCAATGAGTTGGATCGCTTGATAAAAGTTCTTGATATCCTTTAAAGATTGAGAAACACCAAATGATAAAATAACATGGTGGTTTCCTGGACTTCCCAACCAATTCTCCATCTTTTTCTTCATCTTTTCAAAATCATGACTATCCTCAATAAGGGTAACCGAGTGAGAGAGCTCAGCTAATCTAGTAACAAGTTGACTATCGCTATCTCCCAGAATTAGATAAGATATATTCTCCAATGATGCAGTTTGTGAAAGATTCGTTAATTCCCAATCAATCGTATAAAGGTTATTCGTTTCCTCGTTTACACGCTTAACAATATAATCCGAAATTTTACAAATCACTTCTCCTTCTATCGAAATAGCCTGAATATCAAACTTTTGTAACTCTTTTGAGGGGGTGTCTTTTAGATGAATATAGACATAAAATTCGTTAGGAATTGCTCTAAACAACTGAATATTCTTGTAATAATAAGGGAGATAAAAGCCTCTTCCGTTCATGAAAGTACCACTATTTACAGCGCAGTCCATCAAGCTGGGGTGGAAAAGATGCTGAGTACATTCGAATTGCAAGGCACCGCTCAAACCCAATCGACAAAGTACTGCATCAGGACGGCTGTATGCCTCTAAACTCGTATCCCAATGTTTACCAAGTTTAATAATTGACTTTCTAGCCCGCTCTTCATTAAAAACCTCTTCTTCAAACAAGGAGTTACTACTACCAACGCCTATATCATAATCTCCTTTAGTAAGTATGTATTTCTTTTTCATTGTTTGGATAAGCTCTGGAATGTGATAATGCTTTGGTACAGAATTATCAGAAACTCTCAGATTTAATTCAATATTTTTTTGCCAGTTCTTATCACCTTTATTTCTACTAAAAATCGTAACTCGAAAACCCACTTCTGTCTTAGCAAAATGACTTTCTACCTCTTTTAATTGAACTCCAGTAATCTCTAATAAAGAATAAAAATTGACTTTTTCGACAGAGAAAGAGCTTAAATCCTTAAATTCTTGCCTACCAACTACGAAGGCAGCATCAACATAGGCAGTCCCTGGTACAACAGATACCCCTTTTATTTGATGCTCAGCCAATATCCAGTGAGAGTCTTTCGATAAAGTATTGCGGTAGACGATTTCTTTATCTGTCCGCTGTACTTCTCGTCCAATAATCGGGTGAGAAAATTCATCTTGAAGAAGCGGCATATCAACCCACAAATGCGACTCTAGAAAATCATAAACCGGAATGCTTTCTTTTTTATAGTCAGTATTGGAATAATAAGCCTTAAAATCTAAATAGTTACATTGACCAAATTCTTTAGCGATTTGTAGAGGAGTCCAAGACTTATCTACCTGGGTGGCTAAATATTTAAACTCATTCAAATATTCTGTCAAGCTTCCCTTAATATTATTGATTCGGCCATAAAATATACCTTCTTCTTCAAACTGATTAAGCCCTCTATTCAAAATTAGATTAAGTTTTTGATTTAGTACATCTAAATTATCTGCAGTAAAGCTAATTCTATATTTACACTGGCGGCGACTGGAATTTAGTGTGTAGGAAAGATCTGATAATGTTAGTTCCGTCTTTTCAACAAACTTTTTAAATTTGTTAAGATAATGAATTAGAGATTCTTCAGATACAGCAGAAAATATAAACGGATAGGATTCTAAACTTTTTGAGTTAGGAACTTCATCTGATTTGTAACCTTCCAGCACAACATGAGTGTTGGTTCCGCTCAATCCAAAGCTTGAAATCCCAGCAATCATTTCTTGATTTCCTTCATAAGCTTTTACTTTCGTGTTTACATAAAGGGGAGAATTTAAAAAGTCGATAGAAGAGTTAGGACTGACAAAGTTCCTTCCGGCAGGAATCAGATGATTTTTAATACACAAAACTGCCTTGACAATACCTGATAATCCAGAAAGACTATCTAAATGTCCAATATTACTTTTAAAAGCACTTATTGGCAAAAAGTTTTTTTGACTCGAATAACGTCTACTAACATTTGAGAGAGCTTCAAATTCAATCGGATCTCCCAATTTTGTTCCTGTACCATGCGCTTCGAGAAAAGAGAAGTCCTCGGATTGAACTCCTGCAGCTTCCCAGGCTTTACTAATTACTGCTTCCTGAGCAGCTCCATTCGGAGCAGTGATCCCATTTGATTTTCCGTCTTGATTGATAGCACTTGACTTAATGACAGCATAGATATGATCATGGTCTTGTACAGCTTCAGATAATTTTTTGACAACAATAGCAGCAACCCCTTCTCCACTATTAGTTCCGGAAGCTTGGTCATCAAAAGTACGAACCTGATAATCCTTAGAAGTGTTTCCAATATTTACTAAATTTTCTTCATCAACCTTAGGTAACACTTTTAAATTTACCCCACCAACAATAGCTGAGTCACAATCTCCGTTTAAAATGGACTGGCAAGCAGTATGTAATGCTACCATTGATGAAGAGCAGGCTGTATCTACAACTAGCGCCGGACCAGATAAATTTAGTAAATAACTAATTCTGCTTGCAATCATCGACTGAATATTTCCAGCAGTCGCTATACCTACCATTTCGGGTTCGTAGCTTTTTATTAACTGAAAATAGTCATTACCACCATCATTAGCCAAACCTAGAAAGACTCCCATATTTGTTTGTTGAATATCCAAAACACTGTAGCCCGAATCCTCAATTGCTCGCCAAGAACTTTGAAGAAAAAGTCTTTGCCTAGGATCCATTAAACGTGCTTCTAACTTGGGAATATTGAAGAATTCATAGTCAAAACTATCAATATATTCCATATACGCTATAGGGGTATAGTTCTTTTTTCTCGTTTGATAACTTAAATCAGCCAACTGTTTACGCCGTTCAGGTATTTCAGAAAAGGCTGTTTTATTCCCTTTAATCAACTCCAAAACTTCACTAAGTCCACTATAGGCGCCGAATGTGCAATCTATTCCAATAATTGCTATCTCTTCCTTTTGATTTTCAAATGATTCAAAAAGTGCATCAATTTGCATAATAAGAAGCTCCTTTTATGTTTCGTAGATCTAATCGATTAATAGACCCTCTGAAGAATCTCATCTTTTTGATCCTCCAGTTTTGCTTCCAAGAGCAGATCGTTTATTCGATCAATTTGTTCTAAAACAGGAACTTGTTTGGCTGTTAATATATCTTGTAATTTTTTCACCAGTTCAATGATTTCTTCAATACTTGGATAATAATCTCTTTCTATGAAATCCTCATTTTTCTTCACAAGTTCATTGTAGGGAAGGATAACTTTCTCGTTATAGTCTTGTGTGTCAAAATTTTTATTTGGTGTACTGACAATTACACCCAGCAATCGACTGATAAAACTATACTCGGAAGAAACAGTAGCTTGCTCATTTTTGATAGACAGAAGCTCCTCAATCACTTGAAGGTCGCCTTCTTTATCAAAACTGAGGACCTTCAGATCGTGGTAATCCTGTAAGAGCATCTTTTGTAGCTGGCTTTTTGCTCCTATTTCCACAATACAATCTGGCCTACGCTCAATCATATATTTTATTGTATCCAACCAATTTACACTACTTTCTATTTGCATTGAAAGCTTTTCTTTTATTTCTGAGATAGACTGGTAAGGAAGAGCATCAACATTCGAAATCACCTGACAATTAGGCATTTGAAATTCCACTTCATCAAGTAATACAGCAAATTGAATGGCTGCCTCATGCATAAGTGGAGAATGAAAAGCAGCACTAACATTTAGGAAAATAACTGTCGCACCCTTTTCCTCAAGAAGTTCTACTAGGGAGTCAACATCTGCCTTTAACCCTGATATAACATTGTTATTTTTTCCATTTATATTAGAGACTGTAACTAATTTTCCTAACGATTTTTGATTACTGACAAGCCTTTGAAGTTCATCTACTTCTATTCCTCGAACGGCAGCCATTACACCAGCATCTTGTGACGCAGTACTCATCAACTTCCCACGAGCTGAGACAAGTTTCAAGGCGTCCACAAAGTCTAGTGAACCACTACAGACTAATGCGGCATATTCGCCTAGGCTATGTCCTGCCATAATGTTAGGTTGAAAATCATATTTACTTTTTAAATAGTTATACTGAGCAACTGCAAGAGTTAATAAAGCTGGCTGCGTATATTCTGTTCGATTGATAAGTGACTTTTGATTTCCAAACATGATATCAGAAACTTTATAGTCAAGTGACATATCTGCTAAATCCAATAGTTTTTTCGCTTCATCACTTGTCTCAAACAAATCTTTTCCCATATTTTGATACTGAGAACCCTGTCCTGAAAAAACAAATACTTGTCCTGTCATTTTTTATTTCTCCATTTTTTATTTAAGCAATTATTGATAGACTTGGTTCTAGGGGTGACTCATTCACCTCTATTCCTATCTATTTGACCATAAGCATAGCAAGGAATTCCAATTAAAACAACCGTATTTTGCACATAGTTTTCTGCGTAGTTGCGTGCTTTCAAGAATCAAACAAATCCATTCACAGTTCACTTTCCAGCTTTTCGGTACACTAAAAATGGGTTTCAATTATTAATAATAATTGAAACCCATCAATTCCCAGCTTATTAAGATGCAACTTTTAAAGTATCACTTGAGGCTGCTGTTTTATCTGAACAAGCTTATTTTACTAATATCTAATATCCTAACCTCCAATCTTACCATGAAGATATCTATAGTCTAAGGCTAGTCTGACTTAGCAATTGCCTCAAATCTTTAACAATTAGATTCGCTTGTTTTTCTTCAAGTTGACTAGAGTCAAAATAAAGACCAAGCTTACCTAAATCCTGCTTTAAAACCACACCATTGATAGCTTTATCCAACATTAAATTTCCTAGTGAATATTTCCAAAAACTAGCTGAATCGATTGAGGGAAGATTAGTTTTAGTAGACAGATAAACAATCATTGCTTCTAAAGCAGCGTCTATTGTTTCCCAAGAGTCTGTGTCAAAATTATGATTGACATACTGCGTATCGGTTAGATATTCTGTTATACTCACCTTCGAATTTTTAGTCAAATGGCTAATCATCAGCACATATGAAACAAATATTTTTGCTTTTTGTTGCGTAGCATCAACTGGATCAGAAGTAAGATTTACTTTGATTACTTCCTTAGAGTCCAAATACTCATGACTTAACAACTTGTCTACTCTTTCAGACAAGAGCGCAATTGAAGGATACTTAAAGAGATCTGCAATAGTTAGCGAAATGCTAAGACTATTATTCAAAGCATTAAGCAACTGGATAATCTTCAATGAGTTCCCCCCAATATCAAAATAACTTTCAAACAGACCAATATTGTCTTGATTCAGTTCTTTTTTCCAAATTTTTGCAATCTGTTTTTGAGTATTTGTATGATATTTAACCTCTTCTTTTATCAACTGCCTATTTGTTTGATCTAATTTCACCATTTCTAGAAGCTTCTTATTATCAACTTTTCCATTGGTGCTTAGCGGGAAATAGTCTACCTGATAAATTTTCTTTGGCAACATCTGACTCAACAATTGATGGCTCAAATACTGTCTGATTTCTAAAGTCGAAAGTTTTTCCTCAGTCTGGTCCGTAGTAAAGTACAAACTGATAAACTTAGAAGAGCCTTCCTGATTAGCTATAGCGACAGCATTATTGATACCTCTATATTTCAGTGCGACCTTTTCAATTTCTTCTAACTCAATACGAACTCCGTTTATTTTTATCTGATTGTCAATCCTTCCAACTACTTCCACCTCTCCTTTGTCATTCAACCGAGCCAGATCTCCTGTTAGATAGACTCTCTGATTGATTGGAGCACCCAGTCTAACAAACGACTTAGAGGTCAGTTCCCCATTATTTCGATAACCAATAGCCAGACTATCTCCAGCTATGGCAAGCTGTCCGTAAGTTCCTAGTGGTGCTATTGTAAGATTTTTCTTTAAAATATAGAACTGAACATTTTCAATAGGTTTACCTATAGTAATCTTTTGACCAACTTCAATTTTCTTGGCAGAAACCCAGATAGTTGATTCTGTTGGGCCATAACAGTTAAAGATCTCACTATCAGAAACTTTTTGAACTTCACTCACTAGATTATCTGATAACACTTCTCCCATAAGATACATATGAGTTAAGTTTCGGAAGGCTGAGTGGCCGGGTTTATATTGAAGGAGCAGCTGAACTCTTGAGGGAGTTGTTTGTATCGCATTACAATGTTTATGATTAATTGTTTCACAAATTTTTTCTGGATTTTTGGAGTCTATGTTGCTTAGAATCGTGAGTTCTCCCCCCACAACTAGCGGCCAAAACATTTCCGAAATTGAAATATCGAAAGAGCAGGAAGTCGTTGCAAGCATATTTATCTTATCCGGAAAGCTGACCGCTTTAAGTGAATTAAAAATAAAATTCGTCAGAGCTCCTTGACTCACCTCAACACCTTTGGGAAGACCTGTTGAGCCCGATGTATAAAGAATATAAGCAAGTCTATCAGGTTGATAATGATACTTGATCTGCTTCCCTTCCTTCTCCGTCTTAGAATCAGAAATAGTATTTACCACTAAGCAATCAGTAAATGCCAACTTATCTGCTTCAAAGTTAGTTAAAATAACTCGAGTAGCACTATTAGAGATCATATAGTCTATTCGGCTCTCAGGAAGAGTGATATCAATTGGAAGAACAACTGCCCCTATCTTCCAAACTGCATACATGGCAATCACTAAGTCAGCAGATTTATCCATAAATAGGCCAATAACATCTCCTGATTTCAGCTTCGATTGATAGAGTTTGCTTGCAAGAAGATTCGCCCTATCTACAAATTCGCGATAAGAATATTTCTTTTCATAGTCATAAATTGCAGTTCGTTCGGGAAAATTTTTAGCATTTTCTTCAATAAGTTCAATTAGATTTTGTCCTTTTTGTCCCTGTCTCATTAAAATTGATGGATAGAAATCATGGCTTGAATTCAAAGTCGTAATAGCTTGCATCTCGCTAGGGGTTATTGTTGAGAGATTAGCTAAATTCCTATAAGGATCTTCTATTACCTGATCAATCAACAACTTTAAGGATTCTAAAAGGTAATTTAAGCTCGTTCCATCAATTTTATCCATTTGGTATCTTAGTTTAAAGTGCAACTTGTCTGACAGACTACAGAGAGCTTCTAGGTCAAATTCAGTCTTCGAACTTGTCTTTTCATCGCTAAGTAGCTGGCATGAAGTTTGCTCAGCAGGATAATTTTCAAATACAAATAGCGTATTGAAAAGCTTCGTTTTACACTTTATATGATCTTGGATTTCTGCCAATGAGCTGAGGTTATTCGCCTCACTTTCAAAGCTTTCTTGATTAAGGGTTTGAACCAAATTGGTAAAATTCATTCCCACATCTAATTTTACTCGAACTGGAATTGTGTTGATAAACATTCCGATTGACGACAATATATTTGGGATTTCTTTCGTTCTCCCAGATACAATCGTTCCAAAAACAACATCTGATCCTTCTGTGTAGGGGATCAGCAAAAGTCCCCAGATTGCTTTTAACAATGTATAAAATGTGACATTGCACTCCTTAGATAGCTTTCTAAGCGATTGAGTAGTTTTCTCATCAAAAGAATATTCCAATTCATTAGTTAGCGATTCATCTGTAAGTGTTGACTCTGGAAAACGACAAACTGAATCATAATCTTTAAGATATTTTATCCAATAATTTAAAGACTCCTTTTTATCTTTTTGAGTTACAAATTCAGCGTAAGTCTCTAAGGCTTTATCTTCAAAATTAGCAAAATCCTTGAAATTTCCTTTTTGATAAAGTTTGATGAATTCATTGACTAACAAACTTTTACTCCAGCCATCAAGAATCAAATGGTGGAAAGTAAAAATCAGCACCTGCTTTCTTTGAGCCACATTAACAACTTTGAGTCTGAGGAGAGGGCCTTTGATAAGATCAAATTGCTCATTTGAATCTTTGCTTATGAGTTCCTGTAATTCGGACTCATCATTAGCTATTAAGTCATCATCTATTTTCAAGTTTGACGATTTATGAATAAGCTGCTTTACATTTTCCAACCCCTCATACATAAAGGTTGAGCGGAGTGCATCATATCTTTGGACCAAACAATCAACCGTTTTTCTCAAACGGAACTTATTTAATGGAGAGCTAAACTCAAAGACGGATTGTTCGATATATTGATTAGACACTGGATCCTTTGACCACTGGTAGAAAAGACCTTTTTGAAGTGGTGTCAAATCAATCACTTTTACAACATCCTGATGGAATTGTTGGATTCTATCAAAATCCTTAAGTCCAATTCTTTTAGCACCAATATCACTTGGAGACAAAAGTGGCATAGAATTTTTACAACAGTCAATAACCTCTAACAGACTTTGAGATAAATTTTCTACCAAGTCCGCAAATTCAGCATTTTTAAAGGTTTGACTCTCTTTTACGATAAGATGTAGCTCACCATTAAAAAAGTAGGCTGTAATTTCCAGTGCAAAATTTTGCCTATTGAAGGGAGAGCTATCATAGTCTTTAAGCCAATTTCCAAGAGAGAATTGTCCTTTATGAGTCTCTTTGCCTAAATCTCCTAGAAAATTAATTTTGATATCTGGCTCCAAATATTCGTTCAATAACTTGCGATTATATTTCAATAAGCCATAGCCAATCCCTAGATTCGGTAGGTCTCTATATTGCTCTTTAACTTCACGGATAAAACAAGAGTTATTCTTTGAGTTTTCTAGTGAAAAATCACAAGGATAAAGGCTGGTGTACCAACCAACAGATTGTGAAAATTTGCTGTTATTTTCTAAATCGTAACGGCCGTGACTTTCCAACATAACTGCTAAGCTTGGCCTATCTGTATAAGAAGATAAGCCTTTTATCAATCCAGCTAATACTAATTCATAACTTTTAGTCAGGTAAGTATGATTTGCCTGAACGAAATCTTTTAGAAAAAGGGAAAGCGTTCTTCGCTCAATTTGAGGTTTTTCTAAATCCATTCTTACTTTTTCTAAAGGAGTAAAGACTGGACTTATATTGGCTACATGCTTCTTCCAATAGTCAAGTTCTGCTGTAAACATCTTTGACTGAGCAGGCTGGCTCAAGGCCTCTTGCCATTCAAGAAAACCACCCTGATAGGACATTTCAGAAAGATGTCTACCCTCTTTTAAAGCCCGAACTATCTGGTCAAGTTTTGTCAAAATATAATCCCAAGAAACGATGTCTACTACCAAATGATGAACTACTAGCAAACAGTATTGACCTTCTTCAGTATTGAAAAGATGCCCTCTCCATAAATCTCCGGAATAAATATTTAGAGTAGCCTGTGTGTATTTATTTGTCCGATTAATATAGTCTCGATAGTAAGTGTCTTGCGAAATTTCATGCTCAAATATCTTTCTCTCAACCTCAGTTTTACTTGGTTTTAATAAAGACTGAGAGTACCCCTCTTCGTTTTGTATAAATCGGGTTTGCAAGATTGGAAAGATATTTGAAAGCTGCCACAATGACTCTTTGAACTCTTCAAATGTCATCTTCAATTCAAATTGTACAAGTATTGATTGATTGTAGTGATGAATATTTGATAGTTTTTGATTGAACAACCACTGCTGAATAGGAGTCAAATTGAATTGTTTCCCATATGGGATAGGGAGTTGTTTTTCCTTTTCTTTGTACTCAACATGTGAAGCCATATTCTTCAAAACTGGGTTTTGTAAGATATCTATTGTTTTTAAATCAAAGCCTTCATTCTTCAACCTTGAACTAATCAAAATAGCTTGAATAGAATCTCCACCTAACTCATAATAGTTACTCATACGGTTGAGACCGCTCACATTTAGTGTTTCTTGGATCAGCTTTGCCAAGATCATTTCCTTTTCTGTCGTCAATTCTTCAATGACTTCTTGTTTACCGTACTGTTTACTTAAAACACTTAACAAGCGTAAATCCTTTTTACCATTAACAGTTAAAGGAATCTCTTCTACTTGTATGATACGTGTTGGAATCATATAATAAGGCAGTTGTTCTGTCAAAAATTCCCTTAACTTCTCCGTATCAACCTGGCTATCTTCGCTGACAATTGCGGCGGACAACTTCGTATGAGGTATTTCTTCATTTTCAGTAAAGACTACTGCCTGTTTAACAAAAGGATAGGATAAAATTTTATGTTCAATATCTCCCAGTTCAATTCTATAACCATTCACTTTAACCTGTTCGTCTTTTCTTCCTAAGCAGTCAAGCTGCATTTTAGAATCCCACTTGCAAAGATCACCCGTACGATAAAGATATTTCCCAGCCTCGAAAGGACTGACAATAAACCTTTCTTGATTTAGAGAAGGGTTATTAAAATAACCATTAGACAAACAAGCTCCTCCAATATATAATTCCCCAACAGCACCAGCAGGTAATAGTTTTTGACTGTTATCTAATACATAGGCTTCCACATTATCAATCGGTCGACCAATTGAAACATTAACCCCCGTATCATCCGATTTGTATTGATAAATCAGACAACCTACGGTTGCCTCTGTAGGTCCATATTCATTGAAAATACGAATCTCTGGATACTTCTCGTGTATCTTCCTCGTCAGGTCAAGATTGAGGTTCTCTCCTCCTAGTATGAAAGTATGGATATTATTCAAAGGAAAATCTGACTGTACAATGAGGGATAGATGAGCTGGTGTCAATTTGACAATATCCACAGAATCCTCCCTGACAACATCTTCCAACAGTCCCAAACTGTCATCACTTTCAAAGATGATGAGTTTATGACCAGACGAAATTGGAACAAAAAGCGCAGTCACTGTCAGGTCAAAAGAAATAGAAGTAAATAATGCAAAGTCTCCTCTTCCATCAAGAATATACTGTCTCGCAGCCCAATGAATATAATTAGCCAAAGCAGAATGGTTAACCTCAATGCCTTTGGGACGTCCCGTTGTACCAGAAGTAAATATAACATAAGCTAACCTATCCAATTCGCCATCTATAGGTCCATTTTTTTCGGGCGATAAATCAAGCAAGTCAACTAATATTGGTTTTACTTCATTCTTGTTCAAATCACTGGCAACAAAAGATTGAGACAAAATGACAGTCACTTTAACTTCCGATAAAATCTGTTGAATCCTTGGTGATGGATAAGAGCTGTCAAGTGGCAAGTAGGCTTTTCCCAACTTCCACAAAGCCAAAATTGAAACAATAAGCTCCTTACTTCGAGTCATATAGATTGGAACTATAGTCTGGCTTAAAGGAATTCTACCTTTCAAATAATTTGCTAAAGCATTTGCCAGTTCATTGATTACCTTGTATGAAAACTGTTTTCCTTTTTCTTCTATACAAATTTTATTAGGGGTTGCATTAGCTAAATCTTCAAAAGCTTTTAAAACGGTTGAATTTTTAAAAGTCTCATCAATAGCTCCTCTGGATGCTGCTAGTAATTTTCGCTCTTTTTCTATACTCATTACCTTTACCGATTGCAACTTTTCATCAAGATTTTTTACTGTAAAGGCTAACGCCGCTTCAAATAACTGCTTCAAAGTTTGGACAGTCCCTCTTGAAACCTTTCCTTTTTTAAACTCGAAGATGCCATTAAAACGACCTTGTGATTTATTAATAAGCAAAGTCAAATCAAACTTCGAAATTTCATAATCTGGGTCACAAAGTTCAAACTCAGAATTTTCTAACACCACCGATTCTGAATAAACAAAAGAAACATCGAATAAGGGATTTTGCCCCGCTAATACATTGTCCTTTGCCAACTGAACCATTCGTTCAAAAGGAATACTACTATGTTCAACATCTTGCAGGACTTCTGCCTGGGTCACTTTCAAAAGCTGGCGGAAAGATAGACTATCATCAAGAGACAAATGATGAGGTAAAGAATTCACAAACATTCCGATTGTCTGATCAAATTCTGTATAGTTTCTTCCTTCATCTACCCCGCCAATTATAAGTTCTTTTTCGTTGGTAAAACGAGAAAGAATTAATGCGAAAAGGCTCAATAGATAGGAATTTAAAGTGAAATGATTGATCTTGCAAACATCCACTAGTTCGTTTGCCAAATTCGTTTCTATTTGGAAGCGCAACGTCTCTCCTTCAAAATCACTATAACCTCCTTCCGAATTAGATCGATGATCAGACAAATCAAGAATCGGTATCTCCATATTTAGCTTTCTCTTCCAATAAAACTCATTTAATTTTTCCTGTTTCTTAAAATCTAACTTCAGCTGGAATTCTGAAAAGTCTTTATATTGGTAAACTTCTTCATCACTCAGTTTTGAGTGATAAGCTGTCATCAGATCCTTAAGGAAGATTTTAATTGAACAACCGTCCATAACAATATGATGGCTATCAATAACTAAATAAGTTGCTGTTCTTGTATAAATCACATGTACACGAATTGGGATTTCTTTTGTTAAATCAAATGGCTTCACAAAAGTCGTCCAGATTGTTCTAGCTGAGATTTCAGGAATGTGCTTTACTTCAAAAGGAATAGAGAACTCTTCTAAAATCTTTTGTTTAATGAAATCTCCATCAGCAAAAACAAGCGTTCGCAGTGCTTCATGTTTAGACACTACAGCATACAGAGCCTGTTTTATTTTAACAATATCTAGAGTCGCATCTACTTTCAACTTTAGCATAATCGGGACATTATAGGCTGTGCAAGATGGATCTCTCATCGAAAGAGCATACATTTGCTTTTGTTGAGAAGAGGCAACATAATAAGAGGCTACTTCTGCCCTTTCGATAGAAACAACATAACTATTATCTCTATTATCAATAAGCTTCGCAAGCGAATCAATAGTACCTGCATTTACAATTTCACTAAGAGATAATTCTTTTTTAAAGTCAGAACGAATAGTTGACAATAAACGAAGTGCCTGTAACGAGTTTCCACCCAGCTCATAAAAATTCGAATATTTGCTTATAGTATTTATTCGAAGTAGTTCTGACCAAATTTGATGCAAACGTCTTTCAGTTTCAGTCTCAATATCAGATTTTTCTTCTATTTTTAAGCAATAGTCTTGTATAAGCCGCTTGAGCTGCCTCAAATCTTTTTTCCCATTGCTTGTTAGAGGAAATTTCTCTAATTGAACGATATAGTTCGGATACATATAGGATGGAAGAATATTCTTGAGATTGTGTTTCACAAGTGTTAAGTCTGCCTTATTCTTTAAAACAACCGCTGCACCTATCCTATCATCTGCCATCTGAATGACTGTAGCGTCAACCACAGAATCTTCTTTTACAACATTGGATTCAATCTCAGTCAGATTAATTCGATAACCTAGATGTTTAATCTGGGAATCGTTTCTCCCACAAAAGATAAGATCTCCATTTTCCATAAGGCGTACTTGATCCCCGGTCGCATAGAGTATCTGCTGATTATCAAAAGGATTACTAATAAACTTTTCTGCTGTTAGCTTTTCATCTGCAAAGTAACCTTCAGCCAAACCAGTCCCCACTACATAAAGTTCACCTATGCTACCAAAAGGTAACATTCTATGTTGCTTGTCTAACACATAAATTCCCATATTTTTGTTTGGTTTACCAAGTATATTATAGGACTTTCCTGCCTCTAATTTTTTCCAATCTACCTTTCCACTAATACAGCCGATTGTAGTTTCTGTTGGCCCGTAGTGATTCCAAAATTCAACCCTTGGATTAACTTTCCTGAAATTTAAAAGATCATCTGCTTGGATACTTTCACCGCCAAGTAAAACAGCTTTTAAAGAATCTATTTCGACAAAATCATCCGGTTGAAGTATTGAGAAGAGACTTGGTGTCATTTTAAGATAAGTTATCTGATGTGCCTGAATTAATTTAGCTAGTTGAGGTGAAGAAGCATAGCTCTCTTTGGATGCTATTGTCACAGCTCCGCCATTGAAGAGAGGAATGAATAAAGCGGTGTAACCCAAATCAAAGTTATACTTTGAAGTTAATATTGAATTCCTTAAAAATTCCTTACCGATTTTTTCCAGCATCCCCTCAATATAATTTAGTAGTGATACTTTTGAAATAACAACACCTTTGGGACTCCCTGTTGTCCCTGAAGTGTAGATCATATAAGCAGGAGCGTCTATCTCAGTTGAGTAGTCAAATTTATCAAGAGCTTGAATTTCTCTAACATCAACTACCTGTGATAAATGAAATAGTCCAACTGGATAGTCGCTATTGATCAAAACAACTGCTCTTTGCTCATTACTCATAAGATGTTCGTTACGTTCTTTTGGGCTTTCTGAATCTAGGGGCACAAAGGTAGCTCCTGCTTTAAGAACCCCCCAAATACTAGGCAATAAAAATTTATCAGCTTCTAAATAAAGAACAACATGGTCAAAACTTTTGACCCCCAATTTTTTTAGATGATCTGCAATTCCATTGGAAAGTCTATCCAATTCTTGATAGGTTAACTGTTCATTACCGGCATATATTGCAACTTTATCTGAATAAATGGTCACAGATTCTTTGAAACGTTCAAGTAAGGAAAGGTTATTTCTTGAGATCATCTTTACTCCAGAATAGCTTGATATTTTTTCCTTTTCAGCATTATTAAGAATTGAAAATCTCTCAACACCGGTATGGGGATCTTCAACAAATGTCTCCAACAGTTTAGAAAATATACTATAAATTTTATCGATATCCTTCTCAGAATACTTCTGAGAATCAAAATTAAACTCTACCTCCAAACTATCTTTCATTTCTTCTTCTGGAAGAAATGAAAGACCAAAATCATACTCAACAATCTCTTCTGCTTTAAGATCAGCCAGCCTAAATTTCAAATTATCATCTAGCAAGTTTTGATTTATCAATGGATAATTGTCAAAAAGAATTTTATGAGAAAGGGTGGAAATGGAAGAGTTGGAGAGTATCTCAGCTAGATTGCAGTTTAAATGATCCTGTGCTTCCTTAATATCCTCCTTCACTTTTAGCACCAAATCAAGTATAGATTCACACTGACTTTGATTTTGAACTCGAAGTGGTACCTGTTGAATACATAAGCCTAGGATGTTACTGGCATCAAAATTATCTATATTTCTACCTGATAGAATACTACCAAAAACAACATCATTAGTTTGATTTAACTTTTGAAGGGTAATTCCCCAGAGTGCACTACAAACATCATTAAGAGTTACATTTTTTTCATTCGAAAGCGAGCGAAGCTTAGTCATCAGAGTATTTGAAATCCTATAGCTCAATCGCCTCATTTGCTTTTCAGACGCGAAAGAATGTATTTTCTCAAAAGAAGGTACTTGCGTGTCTCCATCATAGGAAGCCAAATAATTTTCCCAATAATCAAGTGATGACTTTTTGTCCATTGTTGTTAACTGATCAATATAATCAAAATAATCAGATTCACCAGTTTCATTACCTTTAGACTCCTTGAAGTACGCAAAGAATTTTTTCAAGAATAACGCATAACTCCAACCATCCATAAGTATATGGTGAAAAGTGAAAACAAGACTTGTTCGATTGTCTCCTTCCTTTATCGTTGATAGGCGAATTCCTAAATTATTTTCTAAATTAAAGCCCTTCGTTTGCTCTAATTTCATGATTTCAAACTTTTTGATTTGACGATCCTCTTCCGATAATGCTGACAAATCATAATATCCTATCGACAAATTGGGTGTGGAACTTGAAATCTGTTTAGGTTCACTCAATCCATCAAAGAGAAAGACTGACTTAAGGACATCATGATAGCAAATCAATTGTTCAAAAGCTCTTTCAATTGCTTCAATTTCAATCGGGCCATCAAGCAAAGCTGTGATTTGCTCTGTATATCTGCTAGAAGAAGGTTCTTTCAGATAATCGTAAAAGATACCAAGTTGCATGGGGGATAAAGGTTTAATCTTTTCCACATTCTGTACTTTTTCATAAATAGTTTCTAGGTCTGCATTGGTTAATGTTTGATTTCCAAAGTCAGAGATAGTTTTCACAGTTCGTCTTAAACTTTGGCAATGTGTACTGACATCATTTACAGCATCTATAAGCTTTTGAGCAAAGTCAGCTATTGTTTCTTCTTTAAAAGCATTTTTTGAATAATCAATTTCAAAAAAGAGCTGGCCCCGTAAAATATAACTATTAATTTCAATAACCGCTAACTTTTCGTTAAGGGGATCGCTTATGTACTCTGTTAATTCCTTGACAATATGATAATTCGTCTGTCTGTTTTCTGAGATATCACCAATAAAATTAAAACTGATTTCAGGTGTTGAAATAGAAATCTGATCACCCAAATTATCTTTTAACAGGCTATAGATAAGGCCTTTTGAAGGAACTGCCCTTAAACTTTCTTTCGTCTCAATGATAAGTTCCTCAAGAGAACTCATTTCCGTCTTTAAATAGAATGGATACAAACTTGTAAACCATCCAACCGTCCGTTCAATACTATAACGAGGATCAAATTGTTCCCGTCCATGTCCTTCTAGACTAATAAATACATTTCGAGTTCCAAATTTTCGATTTAATCCTAACGCAAGCGAACTCAGCAATAAATCATTTATTTGTGTGTTATAGGCCTTATGCGCAAGCTTAACAATACCTTCTGTTTCAGCAGGTGTCAAGGAAACAATGATTTTTTTATTATTTGAAAAATAAGAGGCCTGTGTCACAAAATCTTTTGGAAGAAAATCGTTTTCCTCCTGAGCTAATTTTGTCCAATAATCAATCTCTTCTGTATTTCGTTGAGAGTGCTTGGTTAAAGCTTTAGCCCAATTTTCTGCAGAACTTGTTTTTTCTGGTAATTCGACTACTTTTCCATCATCAAAATTATCTAACAGAGTAAAGAGATCCTCAAGGAAAATGTGCCACGAGACTTCATCTATAACTAAATGGTGAATACTGATCAATAAAAATGTCTCATTTGGGCTGATGATTTGCTGAAGGCTCATTAATCGACCTCGGTAGATATCGAAATTCTTTTGGCTTAGTTTTTCTATATTTTCTAGTGAAATTTCCCAATTAGATTCCTCTGAGATATCTGTTGTATCAATCATCACACGATCTTCAAACTGATAATCACTAATTTGATCTTGAATTAACTCTTGATTCTCTTTATTGACCCGACTTCTGAGAGCATCGTGATGGTTAATCAACCTTTGAACCGCTTGCTGTAATAATTTTTCATCATAGTATTTCTCAGTCTTGAGCAAATAGGCCTGATTAAAGTGATTAGGATTTTCAAACCCTTTATTTAAGAACCAATTTTGGATAGGAGACTTGAAAACTTTCCCATCTTCTATCGAAGTATCAATTTGGGAGTCCACTTTATCGCTCTCAATAACTTTGGCAAGCTGTTGAATTGTGGGATGCTCCATGATTTGTCTGACATTCGTTACAATTCCCCGTTTCTTCAAAATGGAAGTAATCAGGATCGCTTTAATCGAATCGCCACCAATGTGGAAAAAATTGGCTGTCGCAGAAACTTTACTCAAATCTTGAGAAAGAACCGTTGCGAAAGCAATTTTAATCTCATTCTCTAACTCAGTTTCTACTTCGATAAATTCCTTATCATTTAAAGAAATTGTTGGTTTCGGTAAAGCAGAAAGATCAATCTTACCATTGATATGCATTGGAAACTTATCCAGCTGAACAAAGTAGCTCGGAATCATATAAGGAGCTAAAAACTTTGACAAATATTGACTGAGCTCTTGGACCGTAAAAGGGTGATCCGTCACATAATAAGCAATGAGTGAATTATTTTTAGCAAGAACAAGCACTTGACTGATTTCTGGTAGATTTGCTAGAGTTTTCTCTATCTCTCCTAATTCAATCCGGTTCCCACGAATCTTGACTTGAAAATCATTTCTTCCCAGATACTTAAGGTTACCATCACTTTGTAGTCTAACTAAATCACCTGTTGCATAAAGCCTTCCTTTCGAACTATCAATAAACCTTTCCCTTGTCAGCTCTTCTTGCTTAATATAACCCCTAGAAAGTTGAGGACCCCCTACAAAGAGCTCACCTATAGCACCACTTGGGACTTCTCGACCGAATTTATCAAAGATATAGACTGGCGTATTTAATTGTCCCTTACCAATCGTTTCAGCATTGTCCCCCTTTTCATACTTGTGAATTGTGGCACTTACCGTAGACTCAGTTGGTCCATATGCATTATATACATCAATACCATTGTCCAAATAGGTGTTAACTACTTCAATTGCCGTTTTATCACCACCAACAATAAGCGTTTTTACTGGTAAAATAGTCTCCGTATCTAGCAAAATCGGGGGAATGAAAGCACAATCAACGTTATTTTCTTCGATGAACAGAGACAACTTTTTAAGATCGAGTCTAATTTCCTCTGGTACAATAGTAAGTTGATTTCCGTACAAAAGTGCTGGAAAAATCTCTAAAATTGAGGCATCAAAAATGTAATTTGCATACTGAAGATAAGTATGCCCTCCTCCGCTCAATCCAAGCATATCTGCGTGAGCTGCTGCCAGATTCAATACACTGGCATGTTCAATCATTACTCCCTTAGGCTTTCCAGTACTACCTGATGTAAATATCAAATAGGCAAGGTCTGAACCTTTTATAGCTAAATCTAAGTTATCTTTATTTTCTGAATTAATATTTGCTACAAACTTTTCATCAATTATAAAAGGTGCTTCAACCATTCTAAGGATATAATCAATCCTTTCTTGTGGATATTCAATACTTAAAGGTATGTAAGCAGCACCGGCTTTCATAATAGCAAGGATAGTAATAATCACCTTTTCAGAACGAGGAAGCAAAATTGGAAGAATATCCCCTTGTTTAACTCCATATTCATGAACCAGTGCATAAGCAAAAGCATTAGCCTCTTGATTTAGTTCCGTATAGCTAAGAATCTGTTCTTTATAACTAAGTGCTGCTTGGTTTGGTGTTTTCTCAACCTGTGCTTCGAATGCTTTAACCAAATCAGTATACTCCAGCTGCTTTTTCTCAAACTCTAGTTGAACTTGGGTCAAAACAATATCTTTTAATTTTATAGTTTCATCTTGTGAGACTTGTTCCAGAATAAGGATAAACGTCTCTATAAAACTTTTGATAGTATCAGCTTTAAAAATAGACTTAGAATAAGTGATGCGAGCAAAATGATCACAAATATTTAAAGACAAATCAAATTGTGAAGAATGCGTATTTACCTCAGGATTGACTTCTTCAAATAAATTTGGAGATAGTGAAGTCCCAAATTCTTGAAAAGTAAAAACAACTTGAAAAAGAGGGTTTCTAGACGGATCACGTTCCAAATTTAGAGCGGTTACAATTTTTTCAAGGGGAATCTCTTGGTGTTCTTGAACACGAGATATTTTATCATGCGTCTGCATAATCAGTTCCTTAAAGGACTGATTATGCCCAAGTCTTGCCCTCATAGGCAAGGTATTAGCAAAGAATCCAATTAATTTTTCACAACCCGGAAACTGACGATTGGCAAATGGTGAACCAATTGTAATATCATCTTGATTTGAATATGAGGAAAGCAGAATATAAAATGCCGCTAGAAAAACTGTATAAATCGTCGTACTATTTTTGCGAGCAAGCATTTCTAAGTTTTTGTAAATTAGAGGGGAAACTTCAAAAGTTTGCTCATCTCCAATGTAATCAAATTGCGTTGGTCTAGTATAATCCGTTGGCAAGTCAAGTTGTTCAAAATCCTTCAACTCGTTCTTCCAATAATCTAGAGATTTACTAAAATAGTTTTGATTATGATTTTTACGCTGCCAAGCTGCGAAATCTTTATATTGAAACGGTAAATCTGCCAATTCTTTCCCTTGATAAAAATCTGCCAATTCTGTAAGCAAAATATCAAGAGACCAACCATCAAAAGCAATATGATGAATACTCAATATCAACCGATTGCCAAAAAAATTTGCGCGAATCGGTAGTTCAAATGAAAGATTAAACGGCCTTCTTCCAAACTCTTCTGCACTAATGGGCTCATGACTAATCTCTAAGTTATTGTTTACTACATGCTGAAAACCATCTTTAATAGTTGTTCTTAAAACCTCATGCCGCTGTATGATATTTTTTAGACCTTCTTCAATCAGTGAGGCCTTTACCTTTTTGCTCAAAGCAATTGAGACAACATTATTATAGGCGATTGTCTTTTGATTAAGTTCCTGAATAAACCACATACTCTCTTGCCCATATGAAAGTAACTGTTCTTTTTCATTTGTAAAATTTATTCTTTGGATTTTTTCAGTTTCAGGCACTGTCTCTGCCAGTCGCCTAATTGTCTTGTAATTATAAACATCTGAGACAGAAATTCTCATCCTATTCGCAATTTGGATAGCAGTAATAGAGTTACCGCCAATTTCAAATATATTAGCATCAATAGAAACTCGACTAAAACCAACAACTTGTTCAATAATAGCCTGAACTTGTTCCTGTCTCTTAGTTTGAGGAGCAACATAGTTATCGTCTTCTTCATTCTTACCAGTCATAGGATCTGGTAGTTTCCCCTTATCAATTTTACCATTGATCGTCATCGGGAAAGACGGCACATCAATCAGCTTCACTGGTACCATATAGTCTGGAAGTATCTTTTTTAGCTTATTTCTAAGAAAAGTGGGTTTATATTTAGTGTTTCTTGAAGCATAATAAGCAATGATTGAATCTTTATAAGTGATGACACATACTTGTAAGATATCCTGAACAGACATTAGAGCAGATTCAACCTCCCCTAGTTCTACACGTTGCCCATGAATCTTAACCTGCGAATCATCTCTTCCATGGTATTCAAAAGAACCATCTGATAATTTACTAACTAAATCACCTGTTTTATAGACCTTTCCTAAGCCAAAAGGGTTTGCTATAAACTTTTCTTCTGTCAATTTTGGAGCATTCAAATAACCTCTACTAAGTTGGATACCCCCGACCACAAACTCTCCAACTTCTCCATCTTTAACAAGTTCCATATTTTCATTAACAACATAACCCACCATATTCGGTTGTAGAGGTCCTATAATATTTGCAAGATCACCATACTTAAATTTATGTAAAGTGCAGCTGACTGTAAGTTCTGTCGGCCCATAAGCATTGACTATCTCTATACCTCTCGAAAGATAAGCCATAATAACCTTCTCACTGGTCTTTTCACCACCAACAATAAGCGTCTTTACTGGTAAAATAGTCTCCGTATCTAGCAAAATCGGGGGAATGAAAGCACAATCAACGTTATTTTCTTCGATGAACAGAGACAACTTTTTAAGATCGAGTCTAATTTCCTCTGGTACAATAGTAAGTTGATTTCCGTACAAAAGTGCTGGAAAAATCTCTAAAATTGAGGCATCAAAAATGTAATTTGCATACTGAAGATAAGTATGCCCTCCTCCGCTCAATCCAAGCATATCTGCGTGAGCTGCTGCCAGATTCAATACACTGGCATGTTCAATCATTACTCCCTTAGGCTTTCCAGTCGTTCCAGATGTAAAAATAATATAGGCCAAAGTATCACTCTTGATCGGAACACGTACGTTTTCTTTTACGAATGATAATTCAGAATTCATAAAATTATCATTAACACAAAACTTTGCACCCGTCTGTTCAATAATATAGTCGTTTCTCTCCGCTGGAAACTCAGAACTTAAAGGAACAAATGCGGCACCTGCCTTTAAAATTCCTAACATTCCTATAATTATCCGTTCAGATCTTTCAACAAGAAGTGGGATTTTATCCTCAATTTGCACACCTAGTTCAATCAACCGTCTTGCAACTCCGTTAGCATAACCATTAAGTTCACTATAGCTTAATTCAATATCTTTGAATTTCAAAGCTATTTTATCAGGGTGAAGTCTCACCTGATTTTCAAAAACTTCCACTAGGTTATTAAATTTTTGAATTGACTCGAATTCCATGTGTTTTCTCCAATACTAATAAAATATATGCAGTATCTACTGCTCGCATCTACTTTATCAGAAGAAAAATAAAAAAACACCCGTATCTTACGTATGTTTTTTTGCGTTACTCCTCAAAAATAAGAATATCAGCTAATTCAAATTCATCTTTATAGCTTCTCTAGCTGCTCCAACTCTACCTTTGACATTTAGCTTCTGACAAATAGCAGTCACATGACTCGCAACTGTACGGTGACTCATGGACAAGATTTTAGCAATCTCTTCATTGGTGTATTCTTCTGCAACTAACTTTAAAACTTCTTTTTCAGTAGGTGTTAAAAAGGTTGTTGTTTTTTCCTTAATAATTGAATTGGGAATAATTTGATTGCCTCTTTTAACTTCATGGATACAATCAATTAGCTCTTTTACACTTGACTCTTTCCTTAAAAAGGCATAAACTCCCATATCTATCGCCTGCTGATGGACAAGCTCTTCATAAAATCCAGAAATTAAAATAATTTTCAATTCCGGATTAATTTCTTCGCCGATTTTCGCCACTAAATCGAAGCCATGAGTATCTTTGAGTATAAGATCACTAATCAAAATATCTACTTCATTTTGTTTCAAAAATAGTAGAAGCGCATTAACTTCAGTAAACGAGCCTAATATTTCGATATCGTCAACTTCTTCAAGTTGCTTACAAAGACCTTGTAAAACCAATTTATGATCATCAATAACTGCTAGTTTGATTGACATTTCCTTTTCACTCATTTCATTTTACTTTAGGAACGACAAACATAATAGTTGTTCCGTCACTTAAATCAATTATCAGATTCCCCCCTATAAGAAGTAATTTTTCTTTAATTAATTCTAAACCAAAATGTTTGTTACCATCTTCGGAAGGTATTATATATTTTCCATTATCTTTTACGCTGAAAGTTATATTATTCACGCTATTTTTAATTTTTATTATTATCTGAGTTGCTTTACCATGTTTAATGCTATTATTGACAAGTTCCAATAAAGTACGTAAGACAAAGTTATTCTCTCTTTCAGTTAAAGATATCTCTTCCTTAGGAAACGAAATATCAATTTCTACGAGTTGGCTCTGCCGAACTTTATCAAGAGCCGAATTGATAGCCTTTTCTAAGCCTTTTTCCCTAATCAATAACGGATAAATACTTGAACAGAGTTCCCTCAGTTGATAAACATTACCCTCCAATAAATTGAGTATCTCTTTTTTATCAAGATTATGATTATTCGTTTCTATATTTTTCATTTCAAAAATAATATCTTGAATAATCGTATCATGAAGCAGAAGCGCAATGTCCTCTCGTTCCCTTTCCATCGCAACAAAGATAGAGACCTCTTTTCTACTAAATGGTAGCCAATTTGATAGGATAAAGAGTTCTTCTATAAGTGGAAATAAAGAGTAAAAAAGGAAATAAGCATAACCAAAAATAAACACACTTGGTATAAAATGGCTTAAAAAGCCAAGAAATGTCGTGACTACTGCAATGAATATAGCCATGAGTATACGAAATCTCCTAATTTTATAGGAAACTGTCCTAGACAAAACTAGAAGATAAAACATGCTGGCCACAGGTAACAAACAGAATGGAATAACTACTGAATATGGAGATTCCCAAGGTGTTGGAAATAGATAAAAGAAAAAGAAGGGGACAAAACTAAGTAAAATAATGAGCGGGAAATTTAATTTTGAAATGGGGTTGCTAATCTTCTTCCTTACCCCCCAAGTAAAGAAAGCAGTGATCACAACAAGCGATATCCCAAGATAATAGAATAACAATGGTACAAATGTACTTGCAAAAAGTGGAGATTTAAAAAAGAAAGTATATACAACACTGATTAAAATACATATGCCAGCTACTAAAGACAAGACAACTCTTGATAGGTGGTAAAGTCTTTTGCCTTCACTCCCTAGAGCTTCAAGACCAAGATTAAAAGCAAAATAATGCGCAAAGAGAGGTGTAACCACTAAAAAAGAGAACACAATTCCCCTTCCAAAATTATCTCCCATACTAGAGGGTATCGCTGCAAGTGAAATTAAGCTAAGTGATAAGCCGAAACATATAAAATATAAATTAGATGGATATAAAGTATTTTTGCGAAGAAAATCAACAAAAAAAATAAAAAATAGGAATGAAGCCAGAAGTAAGTGGATAAAGTGGGGAGTCATATTACCGTTATCAACAATAGTGAGCTTTTTCAATTTCCCTTCCCTTTTAATCGTTAGCTTCTTAGCTTGTTCAACAATCAACCACTTATTTAAAAGAATGTTTTGTGAAGCAGGCACACCATCAATAGATAAAAGCTGATCCCCAACTTTTAATCCTTCCGCTTCTGCGGCCCCCCCAACATAAATCCTTTCTATATGAGCTCCTGTTTCCGATACCTTTATGCCTAGATAGGTATTTTTATTGACAAAATTATAAAAGTAAAGAGAGAGCAATATAAAAGAGGCACTCATCACAGCAACAGCAAGCAATCTTATCTTCACTTCTTTTCTCATCCCTCCCACCTAAATATGATTCCACTTCAACCTTGATTATATGCTCTTAATGATACGATATTTCTAAACTCACAGAATAAATAGAACTTACTTTATGAGTTTAAAACTACCTTTGCTCTCTCCATATTTTTTGGCATTTCCACAGTCTCATTATATCATTTTTATTTAACTTTTCAAGAAATTCCATTAAGCAACCACGACGTACGTATGAAAGATGATGGTCTACCTTACATTCAGACGGAATTTATTTTAAGAATTTAGCTTACTATGATATAATTTGAGTAGAATTTTACCTTTACAGAAGGAGCATAACATGGAATTTACATCTCTTTGGCAAGAATTTGCAAGAATATCAGAGGTTGAAGCAATTGCTCTTGGTGGTTCGCGAGCAACTGGTAATTATGATGAAACATCTGACTATGATCTTTACATTTACTGCTCATCAATTCCTGATGAAGCCACACGATTAACCATATTAAAAAGATTCTGCTCACACATAATAGGGAATCATTTTTGGGAACTTGAAGACGATTGCACTTTAATGTCTGGTCAAGATATTGATATCCTCTATAGAGATATTAACCAAATAAAAGATGAGCTGGTAGATGTTGTTGAAAGGTGTATAATCCAAAACGCATATACCACCTGTTTATGGCACAATGTTCTGCACTCAAAGATTCTTTATGATTCTGGCGATAAGCTAAAGTATATTGTTAACAGATTTGATATTAACTATCCACAAAAACTTAAACAGACTATTCTTAGCCATCATATGAACTTATTAACTGGTCATCTTCCATCCTATGATAAGCAAATTATCAAAGCAACTATGCGTAAAGATGCTGTTAGCTTTAATCATAGAGTTACAGCATTTTTAGAAACTTACTTTGATTTAATTTTTGCGCTTAATATGCTAACCCATCCAGGCGAAAAACGAATGATAGCCTATGCCGAACAAAATGCACAGTCTTTACCAAACCATTTTCAAAAGAATATAGAAAGATTAATTTATGGGGCAACTTGCCATCCTTACAAAATTCAGGATATATTGAATGATATACTCAATGAATTAACACCATTGCTACATGATTCCATAGGATGACTCTACTGTTCTTCCGTTTCCGAAGGTTAGACAGAAAGTTAAGAGAATGAATTAGTACTCTTTTCAGACCCTAAAGAAGACTGATAATTCAAAACGAGGTATAACTGTTTAGTGTTATAGCAAGTCTTAATAATGCATTTACAAATAAAATAAAAAAGATTTCAGTAGAAGTTTAACTGAAATCTTTTTTTAGCTCATTATCCTTTTTCAAATAGCACCTTGACCCTAGCTAAAAGTTCATCTAATAAGTCTTCCTGAATATCCTCCACATAACGATAATCTCTAGCATTAAAATCGATTGTAACCAGTTGGTCTAATAATACTTTCCCTGTGGATTCTGTTCCTTCTAGGGGAACATAAAAAGGGTAATCACGCTTGGTATTCCTAATTGGCGCAAAAATAGCAATATTAGAATACTTGGTTACGATACTATGGTTTAGACAAATGTACGGACGATACCCTTTTTGTTCATGTCCTTGTTTAGGATCCAAGTTAATTTTGATAATTGACCCTTGCTTGATGGTTACCATTGTTCATTTCCCACACTTTCAAATAGAACTGGGGTAACATTGACAGGTTCACCTTGATAATCTTTAAACAGATCTTCTACAGTTAATTCAGGGACATTATTCACTTTTTCTAGGATAATTTTATTCCCTGATACCTTATAGTCTAAGACATCATTTGTTTGTAATTGTAATTCTTGTAGCAATTGTTTTGGCAAACGAATAGCGGAGCTATTTCCCCATTTATTGATGACTAGTTGCATAATGCCACCTCCTATTTCTGTGTCTATTATATCACAGACGTATCATTTTGTATATACTTTTGATTTGCTTCTCTAGTAAATCTTGGGTATTAGCTATAAATTTTATTTTATCGTACAAATCTTCTATCTCCTTTATCAATAAGTTTTTCAAGTTCACTACGCTTATAAGCCAATTCATAGTCACTATCTGAATCAACTTTGTCTTCTACAATCAATCGCTGGTTATAAAATCAGTAGCAATTAGCTGTGATTTTTGAAAATCAAAAAACACCCCATGGTGTGAACCATGAAGTGTTGTAAAGTCTGTATTGTAGCTGGTTCTTAACGTTTTGAGAACTGGCTAGCCTTACGAGCTTTCTTAAGACCTGGTTTGAACAGTTTTTGTTTGAATAAATTTCAAAAAGCTTTAAAATCAGCATTTCAAAGGTTTTCAAAACTAAAAATTTCATCTAATTTTAACTAATTTCATCTGAATGGTGTGAATTTTACCCTAAAAATAACTGAATTGAGCTAATTTATACCGAAAAGTTCACACCATTATTATCTTCGAATAAGTAAAAAATAACGCAAGTGATTTTCTAATGGTCACTTACTTTTTGTATCAATGATTTTCTATAAAATCTAAAATATCTTGACTTTATAATATCTGTAGTGGGTAAACTCCCCTTTAAATATTATGGAGCTTTTTGACTGTACCAAAAAAGTCCCATATGACTTATAATAAAAAGCGACCAAACTTACATTAGAATTGATTGGAATTAAAGACAAAAATATCACCATCTTGTTTGTCTTACAACATCAAACCCACATCGAAATACAAGCTAAACGGGATGTTCAAGCGCCTGCCTGTCCACACTTGTCAGGCAAACCTTAACACCTCGTGAGATTATCAATAGAACCTTAGCTTTCTAGGATGAGCTTCGCTATTATTATAACCTCTGTCAGTTCCTACTCTTCCATTTTCAAGAAAAGCGAATAACTCAATTTTTTGAATTGATTGAAGACAATTTGAACTTAGTTAATCCTCACTTGTCAACTGTCTTCAAAACCTTTCTGAAATACAAAGCTTACATCACTAACGCCCTTAAATGTCCCTATTCCAATGCTAAGTTGGAGGCAACCAATAAACTCATTAAGGACATCAGACGCCAAGCTTTTGGCTTTTGAAACTTCAAAAATTTCAAAACTAAAATTCTCATCACTTTAAACATCAAAAATGAGAGAACCAATCTGGTTCTCTCGCGCGCTTAGTTATCGGTCACCCACTACAGTTAACAATGAGACAATATCTTCATAGGTTAACTCTGATGCTGCTACACCTAATCCAAGATGAACTAACTCGTCATCAGTACAATCAAGCACAATACCGTTAATTTCAGTCAGTGTAAAACTCTATCTACCCTCAATCAAGGACTTTTATAATCGCGAAATCGTAACCTATACCATCAAAAATATTTAATAACTTTAACATCTTACTTAGATGTATTATTTGTTTTTACATAATTCTAACCATCTATCTATACCACAACCTACACAGCCAGTCACTATTTCTCCATTTTGATCAAAATTAAATTCTTTACTGAAATGATTCCCATGTTTGTTAAAAGAGGCAACAGAAATTTTTTCCCCTTTCACCTCAATAATTAATTCCTTTTTTAAATTATTTTGTTTTTGATATTTCTCTTTCTTTAAATTTATTTTTGTTGGATAAAAGTGATCATTAGCTAATTCAATATTTGCACAGTTATCAATAGTTCTTGCATATTTTAATAATTTTTCTTGCATCTGTTCTAGAAAGTTATCAACATATTCTTGTGTCCCTACTGCAACAAACTCTCTAACGGAAAATTCCCATTGTCTATTATTTTTTTCAAAATTACCATCCTCATATCTATAAACTCGTGCTAGAGTAGTAACAATTTCATTTTTTAATTTCAAATCACCTAATATTGGATATAGATGAATACAAGCAGCAGGAGTAAGATATAAATCTGAAGATGAATCAAAATTATATTTCTCATCGTTTAATTCATGGGATAAAGAATCACGATCAATGACACTTACTTTAGATAATTGATTAGGAATAGTAGAGAAGTAGCCACATCGTCTGAGTATTTCACCCTCTATCATTGAAGGAATTCGCCACTCTCTATATGTTAGTGATGAAATTAATGAAACAAACATAGAGTCTAGCTCATTAAATTTATCAGTTTTATCTTCAAGCATTACTGAATATTCTGATGTCATAATTTTCCTCCTATTTAGTATTATTCTTAATTTTTTTTATATTATTTGAAATCATTTTTACTGAAGACATTTCTGAAAAAACTAACATATTATCTTCAAACTCAAAATTATATTTTTCCTCTAAAGATACAATTAAACTAATAAATTGCATTGAGTCTAATCCCATGTCTTGTAAATTTTTATTATAATCATCCTCCGTTATTACTATATTGCTAATGTTAAATATCTGTTCTTTAATATATATTTCTATATTATTCATTGTCAACTCCTTGAATGTAACTCAATAAATTGATTAAAACTTTCTAAAGATTTATTTATGATTAATTCCTCTGGAAAATCTTCATCTAATAATATTTTTTTTATTTTTCCAAAGTTACCTACTTGAGAACAGTAATGAGCATCACTTCCAATTGATATATATACATTTTCTTTTTTACATTTTTTCAATAAAACCTTTATAAAATCTTTGGTATTTAAATTTTTATCGATTGATCCACAATTTAATTCAATGGCTTTGTTACTTTTTTGAGCAGTTTTGACAACTTCATCTAAATCAAATTTATACGGTATCCTATCACAATGACCTAAAATATGAACTCGTGAATTTTCAAGAACATTTACAAGCATATTTGTACATTGATCACTAGAAAGATTCCAATCATCAAAAAAATGATAACTAGCTATAACTACTTCACATTTGCTAGTCAGTAAATCTAAAACAGTCCTATTTTTATTAAAATTGAAATATGTATCAAAATATGCAAGATGACCATACTTGTCTACTATATCAATTTCAACACCAGAAAAAACTTTCATATTTGAGATATCTTTGCTAATATTTCTGATATTAGTTATGCCTGCATAACTTTGAAATAAATTACCTTCAGAGAAATAAGGGCCAAAATGATCAGTAATTACAATCCCATTTAAGTTACCCATTTCAGCCATATAAATATCTTCTTTTAAAGTGCTAAAAGCATGTGTACTATGTACAGTATGTACATGTGTATCTATTTTTATATCAACCATTAATTAAGACCTTCATATTTCAAATTTTCGAGACCCAATTTTACAATATCAATACTCTTATTTCGATAACCAATATTGTTTGTCCTATTTATTTCCAGTTTTTGTTTATCTACCCATTGAATAGCTCCAATACCTTGGATAGTAAGATATAGCCATAACTTTTTTTCATCAATTTCTATATTTGTTGCTGCTTTCCACCCATCAAAAAACTTTCTAACAAGGCTAGCATCTTTTATAAAATCTAAATCATTAAAAATCAATTTGGTTGTATCAAAAAAAATATCACCAATCATTGAATGTTCATAATCTATTATTCCACTAATTTCATTATTTTTAGTTAGAATATTTCTAAAACCATAATCTCTATGTATAAAGCCTAAATACCCATTATTTATTTTTTTTAGCTCTTTTAATAAAAATTCTGAAAGGTTATTAAAGTTTATATTAATACTATTTTTATCAATAGTATTAATCCAAATGGGAATTTGATAATAAAAATGATCCCGCCATTCATATTCAGAAAAATTTAATTTCCTGTTATCTGCTGAATAATATTTCCATATATCACTTTCACACAGCTCCACTTTTGTAAGAGAAGTATTTAAGTTACCTAATTGAAAACCACATTTCCAAATAATCTCCTCACTAATATTATTTACTTTTTTAAAATTTAATAAAGTTTCTCCAGCAAGTTTTTCTTCGATTAAGTAGCCAAAACTTTCTGATTCAAAATTATCTTTAAAAGAAACTAATTTAGGGGTCAACTTATTTTTACTTAAAGCCTTAAGGCTATGAAGTTCTCTATAAAAATTCTCTTTTATAAAGTGGGTCTTAAAGATTGAAAGTTCATTGTTATAAATGACTTCGTATACTTCTGTGTTATCTTTTTTATTTAACAGTTCTACTATTTCAATATTCATTAATTCTTATCCTTATTCTCAATGTTAACTACATATTATTTATAAATCTATAAAGATCACCCAATAAAATAATATCTGCAACTTTTTTTAATGATTGACAAGAGTTTTTTACAGCCACCCCCTTTGTTGCCCAAGTAAAGAGTGAAATATCATTAATACCATTTCCAAATGCAATGATGTTATCTTTAAACATGGAATTTTTAATTAGAAAAGCAACCCCATTTTCTTTTCCTGTATTTAGAGGATATAAAGTTGAAAAATTTTCATTTATTTCATAATTTGCATCAATACAAGACGAAGATAATTCATCAAATCTATTATCAAAGATCTGTATAAATAATACATCTAAATAGACTTGACAAATTGGAATACCTATTTTAACAACTGACCTAGGTATACCATTTATATAACAAAACTTTGACCTAGCAAGATTACTACTTGCATATATAACTCCATTTATATCCATTATGTAATGAAAACCAATATGTATCAAGTCATATTTCGAAATTGAAATACCATTGATAACACTTAAAGACTTTGTGAGAAAATTATATATTGCATTTCCGTTATAGCAAACTATATTTGGATTAAAATCTACTAATACTCTATCAATTATATGGCAATTATCAATAGAGCATTTACATCTACCAGTTGCCAATATTTTTACATCATTATTATTTCTCAACGAATTTGATAAATCAATAGAGAATTTCTCCTCTTCGTCTATCAAAGTACCATCCAAATCAAAGACTAAAACTCTATTAAGATTTTTTTGCATATAAATCCCCTAAATTTGTATTTTTATACACATCTAGAACCCTAGATTGCTGTTCAAAAAGTCTTTCAGCAATCGAGCTTGACCAATATTTTTTTTCCCCTAAAGTTGTAAAATAATAATTCACATCATTTACATTTTTTATAAAGATCTCTAATTCTCTAGGTAGTTTAAATAGTGGAAATATCTCTTTAAATTGTGTAATTACAAAATCAAAAGCTTCTTCAACCTGATACTCTCTGATTAAATCTAACACTAGACGATAATCTAATTTTTTGTTCAAGAATAACCCTATATCTATAAATTTGACAAGTTCTAAATCACCCCAATTTTTATACCAACTGTATTGCCAACAAAATAATACTGCTTCTGAATATAAATGTAAACAGGTCTGAATAAAGACCTGTTCAGGAGTAGGACCAATAATCGATTCATCATTTTTAGTATAATATATATGATTTTTAAAAAAACTTTCAATATTAATTGGGGGAAATAAATCTTCTTGAGAATTTTTTTTCCAAAAAAGTGAATAATTAATATCAACAATAATATTATTAATTGAGTTATCAAAAATTTGATAAAATTCAACTGTTTCATGAGAGCCAAACTCATGAGCAATTATTTCAGTCCTAGTTGCTTCAATAAACTCATCCGTATTTTTGTCTATCTTTCCTTGTTTATATCCTAAATTTGATAAAGTTTTTTTTGCATTAGATAATGATTCTTTTTTCATAAGTACATCTAAATCACTATACACTCTATAACTAAATCCCGGATCTAAATATATCGATAGAATTGGACCCTTTAAAAAAACAAAATCGGATTTAAAAGAATTTTGTTTAAATTTCTTTGTTAATTCAGATGCTGTTTTAATGCAATACTTATCTCTGTAAGAATTATATTCATATTGACTTTTCAACATTTTATAAATATTATTATTAATTGTACTTGCTTTTTTAGTCTTTTGTAAGTTCCAAAATAGAACAGAGGTAACTCTATGCAAAGTAGCCTGATATAAAATTATATTCCAATTTAGCTTATCTTCTGAAATATCTGAAGAAACTTCCACACCAAATAATCTGTACAACATATTAATCAAATATTTATACTCATTCATAAAAAAACCTTTCATCTATTTTTTTTAAGTTTGAATCTAAACTATTAATAGCTGTTCTAACCCATTTTAAATAATTAACAAAGTAATCTTTTCTTTTTCTTTCAAGATTACACAGGTATTCCGGAGTTGGCATCAATCTCATTATTAAAATGGATTTTAACATTTTTAATTCATCAATTTTAAAAGTAATATTTTTTGTATATTCTTCAAAAAAATAATCTGATAATTGTTGATTTATTTCAAAGCTCCCTCTTTTTTCTCTACATAGTAACAGCCAAGAATATGAAATATCACAAATCCTTGAAGATATACCTAGAGTATCAAAATCAATCACAGAAAGAATATCATGGTTTTTTTCATTATAAATTAAATTTCCTCCATGAAAGTCCCCATGAGTTATTGATATTGGTAATTTTTCATAATTCCTCTTCATTTTGGGGTAATAATTTTCTTGTAATATCTCCAACGAAAAATTTAAATCAGAATATCTTTTTGACCATAATTCTATTTTTTTATAATTTTCTTCAAAGTTTCCAATCCAATGGTAAGGATCATGTATTGAAATATACTTATATTTAATATTATTTTTATTACTAATATCTATTCCATGGAACTTACTTAATATTTCAACTGCTGTTTTTAGGTCCTCTTTATTCCCTAATTTATAATTTCTTCCTTCTACAAATTCTCTGATAAGAATATTCTTATCTTCTAACACCAACACTTTCTTATTTATCATTAAAGGAATCCCCGCATCTTTAATGATTTTCATAAGATAGTCAATTTTCATCAAATGATTATACGATAAAAAATTCCTTTGAATATACATAGCACCATTATTTGTTTTAACATAGAAATTTTCATTTAAACTACCCCCCTCTAAATTTAGGATATCAACTAATTCTTTACAATTTGAAAATAAATTAGATACTTCTTCTATCACTTTTTACCTCATTTTGATGTATTCATTCAAATATTTAGAAGCTAAGTTTAAATCTTCAAAATTTTGCTTAAGTTCCAGAAACATAATATTTTTGTTTTCAAAGAAACTTTGATAAAATCTATTATCACCGAGCTTAAACCAAGGAATTAAATAATCTAAATATTTACCAGGTTTTTTTTGGATATGTTGTTGTAATCTTATTATACCTTCTTCAAATTCTAGTTCTTCAATTTTTGGATAATTTAGCTTCTCAAATTTTGGAAATATAATATAATCTATTGTAGTCTCAGAAAGTATTTCTGTATTCAGCCAAGTTGCAAATTCTTTTGGGTAGAAGCAATTATCAATTTTATTATTTAGTGGATGATTCAATTTATTAACTTTTTTTAAGTTTAATATTGTCAATGTATCTTGCCGGACAACGACAGAACGAGGCCACCCTTTTCCTTTTAAAAATCCCAAATCGTCAATTGATATAGATACATCATCATTTGAAATGAAATAGCCACCAAAATTTTTAAGATACGAAATAATCGATGAAGTTTTACCACTTTTTTTTTCACCTATAAAGCATAATCCCCGATCATTAGATTTTATCAGCCCTCCATGAGCAAAGATCTCTCCTTTTTCACTTAGTTGAAATCTTGACAAGACCCTGATCAACCTTATTATATTTTGTATAATCCATTCATCATTATCTGATTCTTTTATACCTATTATTTTTGAGTTCCCACAGAAATAAATAAGAAAATTAGGTTCAGGACCTTGATTTAATTGAATTTTGGAAAAACTTAGATCATTAAATAGAGTATTTTCACCATTAGGTAAACATAAAATAGTCCAATCTTTTAAAAAATTATCTATGTTGTGAGAAAGTTTAAAGAATGGATTCAATTGATCAGCAACTTTGCTAGTAATTTTTTTATTTGCTTTTAAATATATTGATGATTTATTTCTCCAAAAATTAATTATCACATTTTCTCCTTTTAATTTACCATAATGTAATTCCTTCAAAAATAAGTTTTTTTGAAATTAATCCAGTTTTACTAACCATTGATTTTACAATTTTTTTGATTTCTTTTATTAATTTTTCATCCGCCTTGAGACTGTTTAGACTAATAAGAATTTTATCCGGATTATTCAGCAAACTTTCTTTTGAAGTGTATATATACACCTCAACTGGAATCATACAAATTGAATAAATTTCCTTAGCAATATCATTTGCTAAAATCCCATACAATTTCCCTGTATGATCAACAGAGTTTTTACCTGCAGGGGCCTCTATACTCATTGGTCTCATTGGTGTAATTAAACCGTTTTCTCTATTTCCACGACCAACTACTCCAACATCACCCGTATCCGCTACTGATCCTAAAGCTGTTAAATATGCCCTCCCATTTCTATCAGTTGCGTTCATTGATAGTTTAATTTTAATATTGAATGTTTCTTCAATAAATTCATTAACTTCAACATATATCTCATTTTTTCTTTTGAAATATTCATCAATGTTCTTGATATTTTTTGCAAGAAATGGCATATTTACAAGGAGTTCAAACATACCACCTTCTCTAGTTCCAAATATTTTTACATCCCACCCTGTATCTGGATGCCGTCTTTTAAAATCTTTTCCATTAATGAATCTCTCTGTCTCTAACACAATTTCTTCTAATTTTGAAAGAGGAGCAAATGCGGTTAATAAATTTGTATCATTAGAAACAAGATCAGAATTATCCAGCTTTGGCAGCCTATCTACCGTACTTGGCCTATACCTTGATTCTGATCTCCCAGAACCTTGATAGTCAACGAGTTTATTTTCTATTTTTAGATGTTTTTGAATATCAAAACCTGTTAAAACGTTAGATAAAACTTCATTACAACTGTCGTATAATATTTCATCTAACGGTATTTTAAAATCTCCAACATATTTACTAACTTTACCAGCAAAAATAATCGTATATGGTTTTTCGATATCTCCACATCCAAAATCAGTATTTGCTTCTCCTCCAATTAACATTACTTTATCAAACCAATGATGCGCAGGAGATCCGAATTTTTCCACACAATATCTTGAATATTTTCTTGAAGCTGTTTCTGCAATTGCATCACTTATTGTATCTGGATGCCCAACTCCTTTTCTTTCCACCATTTCGAAATCTAAATCATCTCCAACTTTATTATGATTATTACTTACAAAAACTTCCATTTTAATTTTACATTTGAAAATTAATTCAAATCCTTCCTATTTTCATATTATTCTACAATAGCTTATAAATTTATTGATTAATTTATAAATTCATTGACTAATTTAAAAGCTTCCATTTCATCTTTTTGTACTCTAGGAGACTTCATGTAATAAGCACTTGGATCTTCCAAGTATCCATAAATCTCTTTATCTTTAGCAATCATCAAGCATCGTATAGCATCAACTAAAACACCTGAAGAATTTGCAGAATCTACAACAGTCAACTTTCCTTCTACTGTTACAGGGCAACCACCAAAATTTTTGCCTTCTATATATACTCGACAAGTTTTATTATCTTTTTGATTCTCCAAAAACGTAACATTAACTGATAAATCAATGTCATCAATCCCAGATGTCACTCCATTAGCTTTCGACTTGTGCTTCTCATTCCCCCTAGAAGTAACCAAATTCCAAAAATCCATATTTCCAGCATAGTTAATATGATAACTATTACTAATTTCTACACCTCTTATTTTTAATAGATTTAATAGAGTATGATGGAAAATTGTTCCTCCAATTTGGCTTTTGAAATCATCTCCAATTATTCCAGCTTTATTATCTTTTGCAAGATTTATTATTTTTTCATCTTTTGATAGGAAAACCGGAATTCCATTAACTACACTAATACCACATTTCAAAGCTGTCTCAATATAGTATCTACAAGCGTCATTAGATCCTGTTGGTAACAAAATAACAAGGACATCTACAGAATTACTTATTAATTCATGCTTAATATCAACTTTTGGATAATCTGATTTTTTAACATATTTCCCTAAATGCTCTGTCCATCCATCCATTACCGGACCCATTTTAACTTGTACATTTTTAAAGGGTACCTCACTAATTTTTTTTGTACAGTTTGGTTGAGAAAAGATTGCTTCACTTAAATCTTTACCTACTTTCCTTTCATCAATATCAAAAGCAGAAACAATTTTTAAATCACCTATATCATACTTACCAACTTTTCTATTCATTAATCCTATTGAAGAATTTGGATGATTTTTATAATATTCTATTCCTTGCACAAAATTACTTGCACAGTTTCCAACACCTACAATAGCAACTCTAATTTCAGTCATACTCTTTTCTCCTTAATAAACAAATAATTATTTTATAGTACGTTAATTTGAACACGTAAGGGAAATGGAGATTCATAGGTCTTACAACCAACTCCATATTCAAACTCTACACCAAACTCCAATAATATTTTTGTTAAGAAAATGTATTCTTCTTGTTCTGACAGCTTATAATAACAAGCTATTGAATCTTCATTAAAAATAACCTTTTGAAAAATTTTATTTGTAGAAACATTCTCAAATGCAAATTGTGAATTTTTCCCGGAGATATCAACAATTATCCTCCTTCCTGAATCAAGTCCAAAATAGTATAAATCGTTATTGAATCTTATAAAAAGTCCAGCTACAAATCTAGGCCCTATAATATTTGAAGAGACTGATAATTCTATTTCATTGAAATTAGAATTTTTTGACAATATTACTTTAGGACTATCATCTGAAAACCATGAGTTATATATTTTATCTCCAGTAAAGTTAAAAAAAATATTATTATCTACAAAACTAATAATTCCATTGTTATTCTCAGTTTCAAAAAACGAAGTTTCATTATTTGAAGAAAGCTCTACTAAATTTATCAATTTTCTTATCAAGTCAGCCTCTTTTTTTCTTAAGGAACTAGATATAGTAATATTATAATTGTCTTTTTCTGCTAGTATATTTTTCGCCAATTTAAATGTCAAAATATCCCATTCATCACAGATTTCCGACACTTGATCCAATAGTTCAATCTTTATATTGTCATTACGATCAGACATAATTTCTGAAATAATCAACTTCAAAAAATTCTTCTTTATTTTTGAAAAATTCAAAATTTCTTTAACATTAGTGATTTTATTTAGAGATTCAATTTGACTATCTATTTTAAAACTTTCCAATACATCCAAAATAATTCTTGTTTTAATTTCAAAATTGTATATTTTAGAATTTTGTAGTACATTCTCAAAAATTATAATGAAAGGCTCCTCAATTTTATTAATTTGTTTAAAATATGAATAAAAAGCTTTCTCTAACATATCAAAAGGTATAACAAAATCTTTTTCTTCACAACTTTCAGAAAAGATATGAGTTGCATCTAGAATATTATAAATTTTTTTTTTCGTATCAAATCCATTAATAACAATTGGGTGAGACCAGTCTGCTTCATTATAGTAGCTACTGTAGTATATTTCTCTTAAATTAATTGGAATAATTATGGCATGATTTGTTTTAATTGAATCAATTATAATCTCATTTATATTTTTGTCATTATTGTTGATATAAAATTTATTGATATGAACGGGAGAAATACTTTCAATGATAGAGATTGAATTCTCTAGTAATTTATTACTATAACTTATGGTTTCAAACATTTTACTATAGAGTTTTTTTATAAAAAACAGATTTGATATTTTAGGATAATAGTAATCCAAACAGTTCCCTAATGAACGATCAAAACAATCAACTACTTCTAAAGGATACTCTTCAACAGTCCTAACTATTTTATGATTTTTGTATTTCATTAATAACCTTTCTATTTATACAATCTATGATCCGGCACTCTCATAATTTTTAATTCCTTTCTGCCAAATGTAAAGAGATAATAAACTAAAAAGTACTGAAATAAATATTAAACCACCTATATTATATAAAAAATTTTTTTTTGTTAAAAAATAAGAGGCTGGATAAAAAGCTGTGAAAGCAAAAGGTAAAAGAAATGATATAATCCACTTTATTATTGAATTGTAAATTGAAACTGGATACTTTGCAAAATCATTAAACATATAAAATATATAAATCAGACCTCCAGACTGCTTAGACCAAAAAGAGATACTTGCTGCAATCACCTTTATAGAAGTATATATTAATGTTGCAAATATAATACTAAGAAATAAAATTATTATCTTTGCAAAAGTCCAATCCATATATGGTACAGTGTAAAAAAACAAAATGACAGAAAAAATTAATTCACCTAATGCATCAATCTGAAAAATTTCAACCATCACATGAAACAATGGATTTATTGGCCTTAACAAATACTTATCAAAGTCACCTCTCCTTATTAATCTCTGACCTAAAGCCCATAAATTATCAAAAAAAAGGTGATCTATTCCTTTAGGTAATAACGAGAAGCCATAAATGAACATTATGTCATGAAAGCTCCACCCAACTAACCTTGGTATTTTACTAAAAATTATTGAAAGAAATACTAGCGTAAAACCTTGACTTACTATTACTCCTGTTAATCCTATAATAAAATCTGCTTTATATTCTAATATTTGCTTAATATATTGTTTGATAAATATTTTATGCAATAACAAATACTTTTTCATTTCATCCCCCTTGAATAGTAATAAAGTTTTTTATTTTATTCCAAATAGTATTAGAAGTTATTATGAATGCTGCTAACCATATAACTTGAAATAGAATTGCTCGTAAACTCATTAGTGCATTATATTTACCTAAAAAAAGCATTACTGGAACATAATTTATATATGAAAAAGGTAAGATTTGTAAAATCATCCCAAATTTATTCGGGAAAAAAGAGAGCGGAATTACACTACCTGATAAAAAAGATACAATGACATTTTTTAAAAAATTTGATCCCCATAGATTTTTTAAAATAAAAGAACTAAAGCCGAAGCAAATATTAAAATAAAAATTAATCAAATAAGCAATTGTTGTACTAAAAACATATAAAAATATATGTGACAATAAAAGCAAGACAGTCATATTATATTTTAATTGAACGGCTATCATAATTATTGCAATGGGTACTCCTAATGAAAATATCACCATTAATTTTTCGCCAATCTCAGTAAACAAATATGTAGTAATAAGATTAATTGGCTTCAACAATCTCATTGAAATAGAGCCCTCTTTAACTTCATCTCCAATCGTTAAAGAACAGGTAGTTTGAACAAAAAGCTGAGTTATGTAACTTATAATTATATAATAGACCATCTCCTCAGCAACAAAATCATTTAGTGTTTTAACTTTTGACGAAAGATAAACTGCTTTCCACATATATATAGACACAAACACCCCCAAAACATCACCAATTCTATAAAATAAAAAATTGGTACGGTATGTAATTGCTTGTTGAAATCCTGCTTGGACAAAAGCATAGTAACGTTTAAAAATCTTAGTTGACTTAATCAAGACTAATCTCCTTTTTATAAAAACGTTTTATTATTTCTTCAATACTACATTCTTGCATACTGATGTCTTTGATTGATACTTCATTTAAAACTTCCATAATTAAATCTGGTGTTTGATAATGATAACTATCATATTTTAAAGTTAAATCCATGTCAGATTTAATAATTTCAACATCTTGTAGTCTTTCTATTTTTAGATTTGAAACGTCTTGGTTATGATTCAATGTGAAATTAAGGGTATTCACTCCACCATATTGTTCCTTTAAACTTGATAGAGACCCATCAAAAATAGACTCTCCTTTATCAATCATTAAAATTCGATCGCATAGATTTTCAATATCTGAAATATCATGAGTTGTTAAAATAATTGTCGTTTGTTCTTCTTTATTAATAAACTTTATTGCTTTTCTAATATTATCTTTTACTGAAACATCTAATCCTATAGTCGGCTCGTCTAAAAATAAAACTTTTGGATTATGTAACATTGATGCTGCTATATCAGCTCTCATCCTCTGACCTAATGATAATGTTCTAACTGGATCGTTAATAAAATTATTTAGTTCTAACACTTCATCTAAAAATGTTAATCGTTTATTGAATAAGTTTGTAGGTATATCATAGATTTCTTTTAAAATAGAATAGGTTTCACTAACTGGTAAATCCCACCATAATTGTGTTCTTTGACCGAAGACAACTCCTATTTCTTTAACATATTCCGCCCTATTCGTTGTTGGTATTTTATTATTTATTAGACATTCACCCGAGCTTGGTGTTAATATCCCTGACAACATCTTTATTATAGTTGATTTACCAGCTCCATTAGTTCCTATTAAGCCTAATATTTGACCTTTTGGCACATTAAAGCTTAATGGCTTTACAGCCTCAAATATTTGTTTGTTTGGCTTTATAAATGATTTTAATGCCCCATGTAAGCCTGGTTCCTTTATTATTTTTGTAAATTCTTTTTGTAGATTACTTACTTCAATAACATTCTTACTCATTTAATATTACTTTCTTTTTTGTACTTTTTATTATTCTATCAAATAACATAAAACAACGCAAGCGCTTTCATCGAAAAGCCGCGTCATCCGCATAAAAGATTAATTTTCCTTCTTTTTAGCTCCTACATTTTTGAAAGGGAAATAATCCTCTAAATGAACAGAAATATAGTGTTGTTTTCGCCTGAAACTCAAATCTTTCTTAGAAAAAGCCATTACTTTGAAGAAATAGAGGCATACTGTTCGGATGACATTTAAATTAAAGTCAGCTCGCTTATCCAAGATCTGATTATAATCTTCACAATAGGCCATATCTAATAGCCGGTGCATAAGAAATTCAATAATCACGGGTTTCAATCGTCTGATAGTGTTGAGTGGACTTGGTATAATAAAGTAGACACAAAGTTAAGTGAAAACGAGAAAAATAATGATGTCAAGAAAAGTATTTGACAAGGCATTCAAAATAGCTGCTGTAAAACTCATTCTCGAGGAAGAGCAGCTAGTAAAGAATAGTTAGTTCAACTTTAGGAATTCATCCCAATAGTTTATATCCTTGGGTTCAAGAATACGAAAAATATGGAAAAAGTGCATTTCCAGAACATGGGAGCGCTCTTTGTCATGTCCAGTTTGAGATTAAAAACTCGAGAAAGAGAACAAGATACTACAAGAGGAGTTGGATCTACTAAAAAAGTTTCACGTTCAAGTTTCTACGCTTATTTAAAACGTTGCCCTTTTTCAAGACAGATGAGAATGAGACGTTACAGATACTCTTTATTTATCAGTATTTATAGATATTCATATCAGAAAGACTATTGGTTGGGCAATGGGAAGACGGAAGCAAGATAGATTAGTAATAGATGCCTTCAAACAAGCTTATCACAGAAAAGGCTCTAAAGAAGGATTAATCGTCCATACCGATCAAGGCTCTTGATATACAGGAGCATGATTTCAAAATCTGCTTAGGCAGAAAAATGCCAGTCTAGTATAAGTAGAAAAGGCAATACACACGGTAGTGCACTCATGGAGTCCTTTTACAAAACATTAAAAAGAGAGCTTGTCAATGACGCTAACTTCGCAACCATTGAGCAAGCTCAACTTGAAATCTTTAAATATATTGAAGCCTATTACAATATCCCAAACGTCTCCCTCTATTCTGCCTTAGTATGTCTCTCCCCTGTGGAGTTTGAAGAAAATAATCATTAATTATCTTAACTTTGTGTCCACTTTTTGTAATGATCTTAAATAAAAATTATTTCTTTTTTTCCCCACTTAATTCATCGTTTAAACGTTCTAGTTCATCTTTATTGTCTAATAATAACTGCAAAGGTGACTTTTCACGGGCAATTTCATCACCATTTTCTGCTACAACATACTTCCCTTTGTCAATTCTTGTTAATAACTCTCCCTTGTCATTGAGTATTGGTTTCCCTTTAGTTAAATAAATCAGTTTATCAATTATGGCTAGCTCATCATCACTTATATGCTGTAATCTAGATAATACACTAGGTTCAAAAGCAAGCTCATAGTTGCTTTCAATATCATCTTTATCTTCTGCCTCAACTAGCTTACCACTAGGAATATGTTTATAAAGCTGATGGTGGGTTTTTGGAGATATGATGGGGACTTTCCTTAATAGAAACGCTAAATTATTAATCATATCACTAGTATATCCTTCTATACTATTGTTTTTCTCTATTTGATAAGACAAATCATTAAAGGATTTAATTGCTTGCAAAATAGTGTTAGCTTTTTGAACATATTCATCAGTTTTAAGCACACTTTTCTCCAGCTCGATATCCTGGCTTGTTCCAAAAAGCTGGACTGGTGTTGCTTTAAAAAATTCTGCTATTTTGTCTAAAGTCGCAAAAGTTGGATAGCTTTTACTTTTTTCATAATCAGAAATGGACTGCTTTCCAATATTTAGTTTTTCAGCTAATTCTGTTTGACTAATTCCCCTTTCCTTGCGAAGCCTTGAAAGGTTAAAAGCAAAGTTTTGAATCATATAAGTCATAACAACCTCCTTGTTTTATTTTTTATTTTAACAGTTTTAAACTTATTTTTCAATAAAATAGTTGACACCTAACGAGAAAGATGTATAATATAGACGAAAACATTAAAAATAAGTTTTAAATACATAAAATAAGTTTTAGATTAAAGAGGATATCTACATGAGTAAGGGCTTTGAATATAATCAAGTTATTAAACAAGTTTCAGGTCTAAATTCGATTTCAACCTTAAAAAAATGGCGCTTAAAGATTGAACGATTGACAGGACATCAGTTTGAAGAAGGCCAAGTGCAAACAGGGAAGCGCTCTTATAGTAAGGTCTATTGCTTTACAGAGAGTGACATTGAGACATTACAGAAGATTGCTGATTTAAAAGGAAGCATTGGGCTTAATAAAGCGATTCTAAAAGCCTATGCACCCACAAGAGCATCCCCATTATCTGTTAACCAAAGGCTCAACCGTTTAACTCTTCAACTAAACAGAATCACTCAGAAAGTGACGGACTTAACGACACAGGAACAGGTACTGTCTGTTCGTGTGGAGCAGTTAAGCCATCGGATTGAGGAATTGGAAAAGGTAAAGAGGAAAAAATTATTTGGAAAGTGAGCACGGCTAGAAGCACAGCGCCATGGGCGAGTGTGTGGGGCACAGTAGCCCATAAAGGCGTGTCCGTGCTTGGACGGGCGAAACTTTCTCAAAGATAAGCTCCCCATGACTAATAGGGGGTACGAACGTACATGAAAAGCGTCTTGAATCCTTGATACGTCTGGGGTTACAGGTGATCGGCTCTACTGATTGCTGAAAAGCCTTGGGAGAGTATGAATCAAAGCAATTTCTGTGTACGTTAAAAAACGATGATTATTTTTAAAACACAAAGGAGAACATTATGACAAACTTAACACTAACTGATACAACCCTTAAACTTGGAGAATTGAACCTTGATAAAGCCCAATTTGACCTTCCAAAACATCTTGTGATTATCTCGGCTCGTGTCCGCAATAAATATCGTGAAGTTAACGGCGAACAAGTGCGTACTGATGAACCTGCTAAATTGGTTTGTTCGGTGCAAGACTTCGATAAAATCAAAGTGTTAAAAGAAATGAATATTGCTATTGGAGAACTCAAAGCGATTACGCTTGAAATTCATGACAACCTCGACAAAATCACGAAACTGGCAGAAAACGACGGTTTACTTGATAAGACCGTTGAACTGGTCAATCCTCAAGTCCGTCTCATGTGGAACATGACGCGTAGTAACTGGTCTGGAGTAAAACTGGTAGCCAATGACCTTAAAATCATTGGGGATTAAACATGGACAACAGCGTGAGGATTGACTACTTCGCTGTAACCGTTAAAGATGTCCCACCAGAAGAGATATTAGAAGATATATTGCTCATTCCCCAAGATAAGTTTGCTCTTAATGCTTGGGGAATAAACAAGTACCAACGTCACTATGCCTGTTCAGACATCAAGGTTTACTTTAACCAAGTTTTAGATAGTATGGGGGTCTATTTAGAACTCAAAGGTCAAGGTTGTCGGCAATATGAGGAATTTATGGCAGGTAACGCTAATAACTGGGTGGCATTGGTCACACGCCTGTACCGCTATCAGATCAACTTTACCCGAATAGATATTGCCAATGACATCTATGATAAGGCTTTATCGGTTCAAACCCTCTATGCTTACTGTAAACGGGGCTTATGTATTACGAGAGCGCAGCATGTTGATTACCACGAGCGGTCCGTTCTAGAAACAGGCGAACGGGTTGGTGAGACTGTTACCATAGGGGCACGAGGTAGCCAGCAATGGTGTGTCTATAACAAACTCATGGAACAAAGAGGCAAAGGTAAGGTCGTTGATAATACCAACTCTTGGGTCAGAGCAGAACTCCGTTGTTGGCAGGGCAAAGCCAATATCATTGCTCAACAGATTGTTCTTAAAAGACCATTAACAGCTATTTATTTTGAAGCTATTAATGGACACTACCGCTTTGTCAGACCTAATGAGAGGGACACGAATAAGCGCAGACGACCTCCTGTCAAATGGTGGCTGGACTACATCCAGACAGAAACCAAAACACGATTGAGTATTGAGCGTACTAAGCCTACACTTAGACAATCGGAACAATGGACAGAAAAACAAGTCTCAAAAACCTTAGCCAAACTTTATGTGGCTAAGTATGAAGCAACAACACTTGAAGGAGCAGACCAATTTCTTCAAGACCTCTTAACATTGGGACTATCGAAATTTACCAGCAGCGATGAAAGGGAGATTGAACAATATGTCCGTGAACATCAGAGCTCCGACTATTGGGGCATACAAAAAGACGATTTGCCCTAAACAAATCGCCTTAGAAATAATAACTATCAACATTATATCATGAAAGGACAAGAAAGGCTATGCAAGTGATTTTACCAGACGAACAAATTCATCGGCTACAACTGTTAATTAGCCGGCTTATAGAAAATGAAATAAAAAATAAATTGGATAGTAACAACGTTGAAAGTCCATTCTTGAACAAGCAACAAGCTTGTAAATATCTGGGAATCGCCAATAATACGCTTGATTCTTGGATAAAAAAGGGGTTACCAGTTATTCGAGTTGGAAAAACTGTCCGCTTTGATAGAATTGAACTCAATCACTGGTTACAAAATCAGTAGCATTATAACCGTGGTTTGATATAATTAAGCCACGGTATTTTTCTAGCTCAATTCAAAAAAGGAGAATACTATGTCAATTACAAAAACTAAAAATGGAACTTATCGCTTACGTATCTATGTCCCAGAAGAAGTTAAATCATCATTGGGAATTGATAAAAAAGTGATTGAAAAACGTTTCAAATTAAGGAGTGAAGCTAAAAAATACGAACTTGAATTACAAAACAGGATTGATAAAATTTTAAGCGGAGATGCAACCTCATTGGAAACAAATGGCTCAATCCTCTTTTCCGATTTTTATCACAATGTTTGGTGGGAATCCTATAAAGCAGGTCAAACAACATCTACCACAAAACCACCTTCACAAGCTACTATTGACGGTACAGAAATTGTCTTTAGAAAACATATCCTACCCTTGCTTGGAAATTATTCTATTGATTTTCTCAATCAAAATAAACAAGTTGTTTTGAACCTATTGACCCAAAAAGCAGAAGAATATGCCAACTTCAAGGTCATCAGAAGTTATGTTAACTCTATTTTTGATTGGGCTGAGGAATTAGAATATATCGAAACTAATCGTCTCTCTAAAACCATTAGCCGTATTAAAGCAACTAAAAAAATCAAACTACAAGAGGCTAAAAATGATGAAGATTTGTATCTGTCACAATCAGAACTACAAGCGTGGTTTACAGCTTTTGAAGAAGATTTAGAAAATGACAAACTCCTGTTCAAAGATTATGTGTTATTCTATACAACTTTTTTCTTAGGAGATAGAAAATCTGAAAGCTACGCCTTACAATGGAAGCACATTAACATCAAGAAACAAGAAATTCAGTTAGTGAAAGCCTTGGATAAGTATAAAAATCTAAAATCAACTAAGGGTAATAAAAAGACGACTTTCCATATTCCCATTGAGCTAGCTGATTTACTCTGTGCTTGGAAAAAGCAGCAAAAATTGGAATTGGCAAAATTCAATATTATCCAATCTGATGAACAGTATGTTTTTACTTATATTGATACAAAAGGGAATGTTAATAGTCCCTTACACGCTGATTATCTTAATAATAAGATGAAGTCAGTCGAACGCCGTCATAAGGAACTAACACACGCCACACCTCATAAATTACGTCATACGGGTGCAACTCTTGCCAAACAATTTGGCACATCACTAGAGGACATTTCAGAAGCTCTAACGCATAGCGACACTCTCACAACTAAGACCTATGTCAATACTTCAAATGTCATACCAATGGCTGTTGGTGAAATTGCTTACCGTAACCTTAAAAAGTAATGGTGTGAATTTGGTGTGAAAAGTGGTGTGAATTTTGCCAAAAAACCATCAAAAAACACCCCATGGTGTGAACCATGAAGTGTTGTAAAGTCTGTATTGTAGCTGGTTCTTAACGTTTTGAGAACTGGCTAGCTTTACGAGCTTTCTTAAGACCTGGTTTTTTACGTTCAACCATACGAGCATCACGTGTAAGGAGACCAGCGCGTTTGAGTGCGTCGCGAAAGTCTGGATCAACCTCAAGCAATGCACGTGCAATTCCGTGGCGGATTGCTCCTGATTGACCTGCATAACCACCACCAACAACGTTAACGAAAACATCATATGAACCTTCAGTAGATGTTACTGCAAAAGGTTGGTTGATAACAAGGCGAAGGTCAGCATGTGGAATATATTCTTCAACATCTTTTTTGTTTACTGTAATTTTACCAGTACCCGGTACCAAGCGAACGCGTGCGACAGCGTTTTTACGGCGACCAGTTCCTGCATATTGTGCTTGTGCCATTATTAAATTTATGCTCCTTTCCTCTTAGATAAGTCCTGTAATATCAAGTACTTCTGGTTGTTGTGCAGCATGTGTATGCTCAGAACCAACAAAGACTTTCAATTTCATACCTTGTGCACGTCCAAGAGTGTTATGCGGAAGCATCCCTTTAACAGATTTTTCAATCAAACGCACAGCATTTTTAGAACGCAATTCACCAGCAGAGATTTGCTTTAATCCACCTGGATACATTGAGTGAGTGTAGTAGATTTTATTAGCTGCTTTTTTACCAGTTAATTTAACCTTTTCAGCATTAATAACAATAACAAAGTCACCTGTGTCTGTATGAGGTGTGAATGTTGGTTTGTTTTTACCGCGAAGTACGCTGGCAACAACTGCTGATAGGCGTCCAAGAGGGACATCAGTCGCATCAACAATGTACCATTTACGTTCAACTTCACCTGGCTTAGCCATGTATGTTGTTTTGTTCATGATTTCTCCTATACGAATCTTTATGTTTACAATGTGGATGTTCCGGTCCACAAATTATTTGAAGGGTTCCGGGGCCTTTCAAATGGGGCAAACAATACCGCCTTATATAATATCAAAAAATCAGCCCCAAAGTCAAGACTTACAGGCTGATAATTATAAATTTTTCTCTCTTGTCATTATTAAAGTAAGTTCTGCTTCACTTTCTAAACCAGAAGTCAGCATGAGACAGATTTTTATGATGAAATTACGTTCGAGACGAACTATACTGCTTTTACACTTTTGTTCAAATGAGCTTCCACTATCCTGAGCGGTGAAACTTACTTTAAAAATTTAGCAATTTTTCCCACTCTTAATAAAGTAAATAAATAAAACTGTTCTAAGATGAACCTCTTTTATTCTTCCCAAAACAGCTCATCTAAACTCTTGTCCAAAGCTTTACAAATCTTGATGCAAAGGTTAATTGTCGGATTGTAATCTCCTTTTTCCACAGCTGCAATCGTTTGACGAGATACCCCAACTAAATCAGCTAAAGCCTGCTGAGACAGATCTTTACCGGCACGCGCAGCTTTCAAACGTAAATTTTTCATTTGTCTGCTTCTTTCTTATCAAGATAATGACGGTAGACGATACTTGCTCCCATACAAATTAGCCAAAAACCAGATAAGCCTAAGTAGGAGCATTTTGTGATAGATTCTCTTAAACTATCATGTTCTAGAATAGACATTATGATAGCAACAAGAAAGACTAGCATTCCCAAAAAAATAAGGGGAACAGCGGCCAAACGACCGATTTTTGCAATTTTTCCAAAACGTGGATCAACAAAAGGACCAACACCTCTTAGAGTACTGTAGCAAAAATTAAGAACAAGTCCTCCCCAAAAAGCGATATTAAGCAACAAATCAGTCTTTCCAAAAGTTGCAAAATAGAGTATAAACATAACAAACCAAAATGAAAGACTATAACTTTTAAGTTGAATTTGCTGCTGACGTTCATCGTAAATGACTTGTTTATTTGACTTTTCCATTTTCATCACTTTCCCTCTCTCTTATCCTGAATCGTTTTATAAGCAGTTACTAGAAAAATGACAGCAAAAGTCAAGATAAACAATAAACTCATTGCTTTTTCTCCTGTTAGATAAATATGTCCGTCATGACCAAAGCTGCCTTGACTCCAATTTTGATAAACAGTGAAAATTTGAATAGCAATAATAACGGCATACACATAGAGGAATCTTTTGTTTTTTCTTGCTGTGAAATAAGCATCGTTTAAGATACTGTGGCAGACAAAGACGCCTACGATAAGAAAGAGATTGGCAGTACCTGCAAAGGATAGCGAGATATATTTTGTTAACACTTCACCCCATATTACAAGAACAAGATTGAAACCCATAACAACCCAAGCCGCATTGGTATAAGCTTTCTTTTGCATAAGTAACTGGCGTTCATCGTATTCTCGCTTGCCTTTCTTATCCGCATAGAATCTTAAGAAGACAAATCCACCTATCACAATAACCAATAAAATCAAATTAACAACAAGGTCAAACATAAGAGACACTTCCTTTCCTTTTCATCTTTATCATACTTCAATTATAGCATTTTGTCAAATATATTTTACAAAATATCTAAAATATTTTTGAAAAATAAAATCAGATAAACTAACTTATCTGATTTCTCTCTTTATCTGGATTCTTTACCGATGGTAAAGACTGCTAAAGTATTTGGTCCTACATGTGTTGAAATGACAGGGCCTAAAGGTAGTGTGACTACATTTTTTATTTTTTCATTTGCCAATAATTGCTCTTTTAAATTTTCAGCAGCCTCACTATCATTGGCATAGGCCACAACAGCCGTATCATGAGCCACATCAGCTGTTGCCCGTTTAAGCATTTCTTTCATTCCTTTTTTACGACCGCGTAATTTGGCAAGAGGAACTAATTTCCCACTGGCATCCAACCACAGTAGAGGCTTGATATTAACCAAACTTCCTACGATTGCTGAGGTCTTTGAGAGTCTGCCCCCTCGCATCAAGTGGTAAAGATTGTCCACTAAGAAGAAAGTTCGCAAGCGTGGTCCTACATCAAGAATCAATTCTTTGGTTTCCTTAAGAGATTTTCCTTCTTCGCGGGCTTGAGCTGCCAGCATTGCTAAGTAGCCCTCTCCACCAGCTGCTGCTAAAGTATCAACAATTTCAATGCTTGCTTGTGGATACTCTTCTAAAACAATATCTCTAGCCATAACAGCAGACTGATAAGTTCCTGATAAAACAGATGAAAAAGCGATGTAAAGCACTTCTTGTCCATTTTCAGCGGATTGACGAAAATAAGATTCAAACTGTCCAACATTCACTTGACTCGTCGTTGGTTTACTGCCAGCAGCGATTTTTTCTAACAACACCTTGCTTGTTAGCCGATCGGGACCTACTGTTTCATAAGTGATACCATCTAATTGGACAGTTAAACCAAGCACTTGGACATCATTTTCTTGTGTCCAGCTTTCTGGCAAATCAGCAGTTGAATCGGTCAAAATTTTAAAAGTCATTTTTATCTCCTTTTTCTAGATCATTACTTTCGATTTCTAAAAACTTCATACATGAGAATAGCAGCTGCTACACTAGCATTGAGACTTTGAACGTGTCCATTCATAGGAATCGTCACCATTTCATCAACCTGCTTTTTGATATTGTGAGAAATACCTCGTCCTTCATTGCCAATAATCAAAGCTAACTTCCCAGAAGTGTTCCACTGAGTTGAAGGTGTCCCATTCATATCTGTCCCAAAAATCCAAAAACCAGCTGCTTTCAACTTATCAAGGGCTTGGCCAAGATTGGTCACACGAGCAATGGGGATGTGTTCCACTGCACCCGTTGATGTTTTAGCAACAACAGGTGTCACACCGACCGCACGGTGTTTGGGAATAATAATTCCAGTCACATTGGTTGCATCAGCTGTACGCAAAATTGAACCAAAATTATGAGGATCATTAAGCTCGTCTAAGATAAGAAGCAAAGGATTATCTTCTCGCTCTGCTTTTTTTAAAAGCATTTCAAATTCTGTATAAGCAAAGGCTGACACATGTAAGATAAAGCCCTGATGAACGGCTCCTTTTGTCATATCAGACAAAGTTTTCTTGGGTGTCCAAGAGATAGGAACTTTCTTCTCTGCGGCTAGATCCTTTATTTTATCAACATTTTTACCACGTAAGTCATTTTGGATATAGAGTTTATGGCCCGTATTAGCCTGAAGGTTTTCTATGACAGCATGAACGCCATAGACAATATCGGTATTTTCTGTAAAGTCTTTATATCTCATAATGCCATTATAGCATGAAAAATTATTCTTGCGAAAAAAACTTGATTTTCTTAGCTACCTCAATGATGATACGTTTATATACAAACCATTTTCAATTTAAAAGTATATATTGACAAAATAGCTCTACAGTTAGGAAAACATCAATTAAGCTTGCCGTATCGGAATTCTTAATGGAGATCGGCTCATAAATTAAATGGCTTAAAAATAATAATCCGCCCATTAGACATAGGCAATAAATAATTAAAATTTGACAAATTTCTATTCTAGTACTAGAATAGAAATATTCTAGAGATAGAATATAAGGAGACTGCTATGACTATTTCACTGACCGAACAGTTGATACTTGGTATTTTAGCTGAGGGACCGCAACATGGTTATCACATTGAACAAATTATTAAAGAACGCGACATGCGCAAGTGGACGGATGTTGGTTTCTCATCTATTTATTATACTCTTGATAAACTAGAGAAAAAAAGATTAACCGTCAGTACTGTCAGTAAGGGAAAGGAGAAAAAAGATTATCGAATTACCCAAGAAGGACGGGAAACTCTAAAGGCAGCTACGCAAAAGCTTATCAGCGAACGCAGACCGGCTAATGCTCACTTAATGACGGGGCTTGCAACAAGTTATCTTTTGAATGACAATGAACTGTGCGCAGCTTTTTCCAAACGAAAAGAAATTCTTGAAAAAGACCTCAAGGACATGCAAAACAAACAGAAAGGTAATCATAACGATACAGCTGTTGCCCAGCAACTTTTCAGCCTTAGCCAAACGCTGCTAAAAGCTGAGAAAGACTGGCTCAATCAGGAATTAAAGAAAATGGGGTTTGCAAAAAGTCAGTATGAAAAGCAGAAAAAGAAAATTTAGTTAGAAAACCTTATTGAATCCAATCTAGCGTTGGAAAAATTAACATCACTTAAACAAACGTCGTCGATCAGTTTCCCATTTTCTGGGAAGAGGAATTCTTTGCCTCATTTCTAAATCAGAATAGTTCAACTGAAAACCATACTTCAATATCCTATTAAGAAAAAACGACTAACACTAAGGAATTAGCCATGACAATAATAACAAACACCCAGCCCTTTATTGGACAACATTGTGAAAGCACAACAATAGGCACCCTGCTTACTCAATTAAGTATTTATCTCAGTGAACCGATGATTTTTGGACTTGGCGAAGGACTAGGGTTTGCTATTTTCAACATGAAAACACTTGATTTCCCTTTTATTAGCGGACGAATTAAATCTGATTTGCTGACAGTGAATTTAAGCAAAAACCTTGGAATAAAGCTAATAACGAACGAAACAAATTCAAAAAATAAGGCTTGGAAAACCGTAAAATCACTGATTGACAACAATAAGGCTGTAGGATTAAAACTAGACTGCTATCATTTGGATTATTTTTCAAATCCTATACATTTTGCTGCTCATCATGTTGCGATGCTTGGCTATGATGATAAAAAGGCTTACCTTGTTGACACTAAACAGCAAGGAACAAAAACTGCAACTTCCCTTGAAAGTCTAGCCTTAGCAAGAAACGAAAAAGGTCCCATGTCATCTCGAAACAAGTATTATATTTTTGAAAAAGAAACTGCTTTGATTCCGATTGAGACAGCTATTTTGAAAGCTGTCCGTCATAATAGCGAAACTTATCTTAACCCTCCTATTAAAAATTTGGGTTACAAAGGAATTGAAAAAGCAAGCAGAGAAATCATCAAATGGTTTAAACAATCTAAAGATATTCAAAAGGAATTTGCAACGTCTGCTCTGCTGATGAAAAGTGCGGGCACTGGCGGAGCGCTCTTTCGTAATTTTTACCGTGACTTTTTGAAGGAAGCCTATGAATGGACTGGACATTCTGCTATCAAAATAGCTTATGAGATTTTTAAAGATAGTGCTAAAAACTGGTCGCGGCTTATTCTTCTATTTGAAAAAGCTGGAAAAACAGGTGATATACAGTATGTTCTAGAAGCTTCTAAGTTATTAAAGGATCTTTCACTGCAGGAAAAAGAGGGTATGCAACTTCTCAATTCAATAAAACAAATGTAAAAGGCAAAGAAATCTACCTTTGCCTTTTACACTATCTAAGTTAAATAATAAGTGACTGCTTCGGCGATAAATCTTGTCAAGTCAAAATTGCCATATTTAGAAAAATATTGTTTAAAACGCGAATCGTAGACATAAGATTTCGCAATATAAGCCAAAACCTCATCTGAAAAATCACCAATCATCAGGAAAGCCGATTTCCACTGTTCAACAGCTGCCGCTACTTCTGTTGCAGAAAGCGGCAAATGACTCACTCGTTTAAATTCTTGAAAAACTTGGTCAAACTGCTGCTCCATTTTTGTATCATACTGAGTTCTTTCAGTAGAATCAAGCTGTGCCCGATGGTCTTGATAAGTCTGGTAGACCGATGTTTTCCCATAACGAAGCTCTGCTTCTGTTTGATATTGGTCGTTCAACGGTTTTTCAAAAATATCCAAAGTAATGAGCGGCGATCCAGCCAGAAAATTTTCCAGTTCTTTCTTCTTTTTTTGCAAATCCTGAATTTTCTGAACCAAGCGTGTTTGCTGCTCTTCTAAAATCGGACGCAGAGCCTCATCACTGAGCTTGAGTAAGGACTGGATTTCTTTAATAGAAAAATCCAAGGCTTTGAGAAAAAGGATGCGCTGCAAATCAATCAAATCCTGCTGACTATAGTGACGGTAGCCATTTGCTAACTTCCTAGCTGGCAGGAGACCGATTTGGTCGTAATAATGCAATGTTCGCTTGGTTAGACCAGTAATGGTCATGATTTCTTTTAGTGTGTAGTCTCTGTCCAAAATTCATCCGCCTCCGCTAAGATTTCTGAAGCTGGCAAAAACGTTGCTTCTTCAATTGTTTGACCCGTTTTTTCTAAGTAGTATTTTACCAGATAATAGCCACAGGCGTAACCCGCACAATAAGGCATGCCAACTCCGTCTTGACCCATCATAGCAGCAATTTTATCGCCATAGAGATAAGCAGTGATTTTCTGCATTCCCCTTGCTTCAAGATGTTCACGTAAGAAAGGCTTAACCAGCTGATTGAGCGTCTCCAAGTCTGTCTTGCTTACCCAAGGACCCAGCTTTTCCTTACCATACAGCTGTACAGCGAAATTCTCTGCTAAACCTTCAGCTACAATCATCTCCTTCAGAGAACCACCGTCCCAATCAATAAATTGATAGCGAACATTATGATTGATCTCGTGAGCCAGCGCAAATTGGACACGGTTTAAGGTATCCAAATGGGGCACCAAAGATAAGAAAATATAACCTGGAATACCACCATCTCCGCTGTAACCATCATTGATTTGCAACATGGGGGCAGCTGGATTGGCCAATAAAGCTGTAAAAGTATAATCTTGAACTGGCAGCTGGAAAGAACTAAACCTTGCTAGACTATCTTGAATGGCTTGGTCACATCTTTTCCAAAAGCCATCATCTAAACAGTCAATGAAGGCTTGGTGCTGATCCGTCAGCGTTTCAGGCATGAGATGCATCCAAGAAAGCAGCATCATGATGTCAAAACCGTCCGCCTGCTTTGCCTCGTAAGGAATATTCTGTTTGTAAAATTTGGGCTTAAAAGGCGCCAGAACTTGTTCTTTAAAATAAGCCCTTCTTTTGGCTACAGGCATTTTCAGCAACTCACGGTAAATTTTATCTGAGTGAATGATACGAATGGTCATTGTGTTTTCCTCCTATACTGACAGTATAAAGGATAACGTAAGGTCATAGTCAAGCGGTAAAAAAACAGCCTTCATTGAAAACTGTTTTTATAGTGGATTTAGAAAAGGATAGGATAAGGCAAGAGAAGCAGAAGAATAGAGCTGGAGTTCATCAAAGCGACTTAACGATAACGATGTCCTAACCTTTATTCAATTCACTATATTCATTTTCAACTGTCTGAATACACCAGTCAATCAGCTCTTCCAGCCGCTTAATTTGCTCGGTCATATGGAGATAACCCATAACTGCCTCAAATCCTGTTGACATCTTGTATGTGACAACATCTGTATTTTTGGCCTTGGTATGGCTGTTGGCATTGCGTCCGCGACGGTAAATATCTTCTTCTTTTTCGCTCAAAAGCTGCGCTTCTAACATCTTAGTTATCAACATAGCCTGTGCCTTGGCTGACACATAACGAGTCGTTTTGCGATGCAGCTGATTAGGCTTTGTCAAACCTTGAAAAATCAGATGTTTCCGAATGTAAGTAGAATAAATGGCATCACCCTCAAAAGCAAGGGCGATTCCGTTGATAAGATTAACGTCAACTGACCTAGTCACGCATCCACCTCACACCATCCTTGGTATCTAAAAGCTTGATACCCTGCGCAGCTAAGTCATCACGAATGGCATCAGCTTTAGTAAAATCTCGTGCTGCACGCGCTTTTTGGCGTTCCTCAATCAATTTTTCAATCTCAGCATCCAGAACCTCTTCTTTAAAAACAACACCGAAAATTTGAAGAATTTCTGCAAATTTATCTTTCACAGTTTGATTATAATGACCTGAATTAATCCATTTAGCCAATTCAAAAACAACTGTAATGCCATTTGCTGTATTGAAGTCCTCATCCATAGCTGCTTGAAATTTTTCCAAAAATCTGGTAAATGTAGCCTCATCTACAGTAGCTGTAAAAGGCTGTTCATAGGTATTTTTCAAATATTTAAGGTTGATTTCAGCATCACGAATAGCTTTTTCTGTAAAATTAAAAGGCTTACGATAATGCTGAGTTGCAAAGAAGAAACGTAAAACCTGTCCATCCATTGTCTTGAGAGCATCGTGAACAGTGATAAAATTACCTAACGATTTGGACATTTTCTCATTGTCAATATTAACAAAGCCATTATGCATCCAGTAATTGGCAAATTTTTTCCCCGTTTTAGCTTCTGATTGAGCAATTTCATTAGTATGATGAGGAAATTCTAAGTCAGCACCGCCACCGTGGATATCAATAGTATCTCCTAAAATGGTTGTTGCCATCACTGAACATTCAATGTGCCAGCCCGGACGACCAGCTCCCCAAGGACTGTCCCAAGCAATTTCACCTTCCTTAGCTGCCTTCCAAAGAGCGAAGTCTAAAGGATCTTCTTTGCAATCACTTTCAGCATCCACTCGGCCGCTGGCACCAATCTCTAATTCTTCCAAAGTTTTATTGGCCAAAGCAGCATAATTATCAGATTTACGAACACGGAAATAAACATCTCCTGATGATTCATAAGCAAAGCCTTTGTCAACTAAAATTTGGACAAAATCAATAATGTCCTGCATGTAATCAATAACACGAGGATTCTCAGTCGCAGGTTTAACACCAAGAGCAGCAACATCTTCCTTAAAAGCTGCAATGAACTTATCAGATAACGCTTTGGTAGTCATACCAGCTTTCGCAGCTGCCTTAATGATCTTATCATCAACATCTGTAAAATTGGAAATATAATTGACAGTGTATCCACGGTATTCAAAATAGCGGCGAATTGTATCAAAAGCGATAGCAGAACGGCCATTGCCTACATGAATATAATTATAAACAGTTGGTCCGCAGACATACATATTAACTGTATTTTCATGAATTGGAACAAATTCACGCAGACTGCGTGTCAAAGTGTCATAAATTTTTATCATATATTCTATTCTCCAATCATTTTTTAGGAGTCTTTTTTCTTTGGTAAAAAGTACAACCAGCCAAGTAAGACTATCACAGCCCTGACGAGTGAAAACTAGCTTCCTTAGCTTCTTCTAGTTTTTTGAGGTAATATTCACGGTTCTCTTCGATTTCATGGATAGCTGTTTCATCTTTTTGACCATGAACACGGACCACCTTGGCTGGAACACCAACCACAGTGACGTCTGCTGGAACATCCGAAACAACGACTGCACCTGCACCCACCTTAGCGCCCGGACCAACCTCAACCGGACCAATAACTTGTGAATGTGCAGAAATAAGAGCTCCTTGACGAATCGTTGGATGCCGTTTCCCAGTCTCTTTACCCGTACCACCAAGTGTCACACCATGATAAAGCATGACCCCTTTTTCTACGATGGCAGTCTCACCAATAACTAAACCTGAACCGTGATCAATAAAGACGCCTTCTGCAATTTCAGCACCTGGATGAATCTCAATTTGTGTCCAAAAACGCCAAAACTGACTATGCATCCGAGCCAACAATTTACAATGGTGTGTCCACAAAAAATGAGATAAGCAATGAGCAGCTAAAGCCTTAACACCTGGGTAGGTCAAAAGAACCTCTAGCGCCGTCCGTGCTGCGGGATCTTTTTCTTTAACAATATCAATGGTTTCTTTCCACCAACCCATAATATCTCCTTTATTCCATACCCGACCATTCAACAACAATTTGTTTGTCATCAAAAGGATTAATGACTACTCCTAACGTTGAGGCTTTCGTTTCTGATTCTTGAATATCGGCAATTTTCCAAGTCATAATAACACCTTGTGCTTCTCTGAAAGGAAGACCAAATTCTTTATCATGATACCATTTAACAAAACTTGGCAAATTCGAAAAGATAGGAACATAGCTTTCTCCATCTGAATTTGACATAGTAGGAAAGCCCTTATCAAAATCATCATTATCTTTAGGATGAATGAAAGCTGGTACTAGATAATATTTATCTAAGATATCAGCTTCTTGATTGGTCTCATTAAAAACAGTGTTGAGAATAACAGTGTAATTATTGATAAATTGCACCAATTCATTACTTTTGAAAATCGTGGAATTTCCAAAATCGCCTGTTCTTTTAATATTATAGACTATCCCATTCAAGCGATTGACAATAACTTCTTCTAAAATATCCAGACTAGGACGCTCTACCCAATTTTGCTTTCTGGCACTCGTTTGCTGTGCTTTAAAAAGTTTCAAATCTTCCGTATCTGTAAAGACTGGCGTCACTTTTTGACCATCAAGAGCGATGGCATAAGGCTGATCACTAGCCAAAACAGGGAAAGAATGAAGACTATTAACAAGCGTCAAACTATTTAAAAAATTATCAGGCTCCTTGATAAAACTTCTGAGTGCCATATCAAGTTCTTTATTAAATTTATTTATCATATTTTTCTTTACCTTTATCGTCTTTAGGAGAACCGGGATGTCTGACAGATTGATGGTCCTCCTTATTTGACTTTTCAGATCTTGGCGGACGTGGTAATAAAGCTTTCATGGAAGCATCAATACGGCCTTTGTCATCTACCTTAACAACTTTGACCGTAACCTTATCTCCAACAGCCAAGACATCTTCTACTTTATTCGTGCGGGTCCAAGCTATTTCAGAGATGTGAACGAGTGCATCTGTCTTATCAAAAAGATTCACAAAAGCACCGAATTTCTCAATACGGACAACTTCAGCTTCATAGATCTCACCAACCTTAGCTTCACGTACCAAACTTGCAATAATTGCCTTAGTCCGATTGATAGCCTCTTGATCGCTAGAGTAGATAGCAATATTACCGTCTTCATCAATATCAATCTTAACGCCAGTTTCTTCAATAATCTTATCAATGGTTTCACCGCCCTTGCCAATGACAATCTTGATTTTATCAACATCAACTTTAATTGTGTCAATTTTAGGTGCTGTCGGTGCTAATTCTAGACGTGGTGCAGGAATGACTTTTTCGATCACATCAAGAATTTCAAAACGTGCTTTTTTAGCTTGGGCAAGAGCTTCTTCTAAAATCTGCGGTGTAATCCCCTCGATCTTAATATCCATTTGCAAAGCTGTGATACCTTCACGGGTACCTGCAACTTTAAAGTCCATATCGCCGAAGTGATCTTCTAGTCCTTGGATATCGGTCAAAACGGTATAGTTAGTGCCGTCTGAGATAAGTCCCATAGCAATACCTGCAACTGGTGCTTTGATAGGTACACCCCCAGCCATAAGAGCGAGCGTTCCCGCACAAATTGAAGCCTGTGATGAGGAACCGTTTGATTCTAACACTTCAGCTACCAAACGAATGGCATAAGGAAATGCTTCCAAACTTGGCAGAACTTGAGCCAAAGCACGTTCACCAAGAGCTCCATGACCGATTTCTCGGCGTCCTGGCGCTCCATACCGTCCCGTTTCCCCAACCGAATATTGCGGGAAATTATAATGATGCATGAAGCGTTTTTTATATTCTTCGTCAAGCCCGTCCACAATTTGGGTATCTCCCATTGGAGCTAATGTTAACACTGACAAGGCTTGGGTTTGTCCACGAGTAAAGAGACCTGAACCATGTACTTTTGGCAAGAAATCAATCTCTGCATCAAGCGGACGGATTTCATCAACACGACGACCGTCAGGACGAACCTTGTCTTCTGTGATAAGACGGCGAACCTCTGCGTGTTCCATCTGTTCAAGGATTTCAGCTACGTCGCGCATGATACGGTCATGTTCCTCGTGTTCAGCATAGCGTTCTTCATATTCAGCAGTCACGTGCTCTTTGACAGCTTCTGTCGCAATTTCGCGGGCTTTCTTTTCCTCAATTTGGACAGCCTTTTGAAGGTCTGCATTGTATTTTCCAACAATTTCAGCCTGCAAATCAGCATCCACCTGTAACAATTCAACTTCAGCTTTTTCTTTACCAACAGCTGCTATAATTTCCTCTTGGAAAGCAATTAGTTCACGTACCGCTTCATGTCCTTTGAGAAGGGCTTCAAGCATGATATCTTCTGACAATTCCTTAGCACCAGACTCAACCATATTGATGGCTTCCTTGGTTCCGGCGACAGTCAATTCTAAAAGTGAAGCTTTCTTTTCTTCAGCCGTAGGATTAATAACATATTGACCATCAAGGTAAGCAACTTGTACCCCAGCAATCGGGCCATTAAAAGGAATATCTGAAATCGAAAGTGCTAGTGAACTGCCAAACATAGCAGCCATAGGAGCACTCGCATCAGCATCATAAGACAGAACCGTATTAATGACTTGGATTTCATTGCGAAAACCTTCCGCAAACATGGGACGAATCGGACGATCAATTAAGCGAGCCGTTAAAGTGGCATCGGTTGATGGACGGCCTTCACGCTTGTTAAAACCACCGGGGAATTTCCCAGCTGCGTATCTTTTTTCTTCATAATTAATCTGAAGTGGGAAGAAATCGCCTGTGGACATTTTTTTAGACATAACTGCAGCACTCAAGACCGTTGAATCCCCATAACGGACCAAAGCAGCACCATTGGCTTGTTTGGCAACCTGACCGATTTCTACAGCCAGCTTTTTGCCAGCAAAAATTGTTTCAAACACTTGTTTTGACATAAGTTTCTCCTGAAAAATTAGTCTACGTGTTTTCCACAAAGTTTAAGAAATAAGCCTTATCACTCTAACGTCAATGTATCAAAAATACAGCACCATATCCCATTACTTTTCTCGTCAACGATATTACTAGGCAAAAGTTCAACAATCCCAGCGATAACTGACAACAGTACAGCTCTATCTTACTCCCTTAACTTTGCACAAAACCACGTATCTCGTTTATTTTAACATATTTTTAGGGAAAAGAAAAAGACTAGAAAAAGCTAAATTTACCAGAAAACCTCAATTTCTAAGGAATAGAGGTAGGCATCCAGCGATATTTGAGTCCTCATCATAATCAATACTTTCTTATTGAGCTTATCAACTATAAAGCCCTTACTAAGATTAGATACCTAACAAGGGCTTTATTATCTATTTTAGCGTTTATAAATGAGTGTCGAATCATTGGTATCTTACTTTATACCTTATAATTAAACTCCAATATTCTTTCGATATTATGACAACTTCAAAAAGCCATTTCAGCCCGCACGATAGAACCAACAGGCTTTGATGATTCCAACACCAAAACTGTCACAATAATAACTACAATAGCATTTGTAAAGGATTTAAAACGTGCTTTATTCCTAAAATTTTCCTTTTCTGTCCTATACTATATGTTGACTTGCTACAGCTAAAAAAGCCATCCTAATGGACAGCTTTTTTATTTAATCAAGCTACGCTTAAGATTATAAGCCACTTTCTCACTCCAATTAACGACGAAGTCCAAGTGAGCTGATAAGATCACGATAACGATTAACGTCCGTACGGCGAAGGTAAGCTAAAAGATTGCGGCGATGACCGATCTTTTTCATTAATCCACGGTAAGTTGCATGGTCTTTTTTATGCTGTTTAATATGTTCATTAAGATGATTGATCTCCCAAGTAAGGACAGCAACTTGTACCTCTACTGAACCTGTGTCACCGTCATGACGCGCGTATTGTTTAATAATTTCATTTTTTTTCTCTTTTGAGATTGCCATAATAGTTCTCCTTTTTATCCTTAATCTGAGTCCTAGGTTTTGGCGAATCCTAGAACCAAGAAAAAGTTTCTTGTCTCTACGACAGTTTTTATTTTAGCAAAATAGCCAATTAACGTCAACTGATTTATTTAGCTTTTGCGACATACACATGAAAAGATGCATATACCTCTAGCTACCAGATTGAAATCTGCAAAATGTTAAAAAAGAAGTTTGTTTGTCTATGCTAAGCTCAATTCTAATTCCATACATTTTTTCAAAATCTAATTCACTTTACAGAGGCGAGACGACAAAATCGGTAAATCGCAATGCAATTGAAATAGCGATTTACCGATTTTTATCTCACTCTCAACTTTTTGTTCTTCTAATCAACTTAGAACTGATCAATCAAGAGCTGCTTCATCTCTTCAATGTAAGGCTGACGTGGATTAGCTGGTGTACATTGATCATCATAAGCCAAGCTTGCCAATCTATCAACAGCTGCATCAAAAGCCTTCTTAGTAACCCCATTAGCAGATAACTTAGGCTCAACATCTACAGCATGCATTAATTGATCAATACGTGCACAGAGTGCTTCAACCAATTCTGCATCATCTTTCCCTTTAAGTCCAAGAGCGCGAGCAATATCCGCATAATCACGTTGGGCACGGTATTCTTCATAACGCGGGTAAACAGAACGTTTCACATTTCCTGCAACGCCATTGTAGCGAATAACATGCTGCATAGCAATTGAGATAGCAAGACCATGAGGAAGTCCAAATTCACCGCCAGTCTTGTGGGCGAGTGAGTGGTTAATTCCAAGGAAGGCATTTGAGAAGGCCATTCCTGCTAAAGTTGCTGCATAATGCATGTTTTCACGTGCTTGTTCTCCACGAAGTGTTGGATTCTTAGGATCAAAGTTATAAGAATCTTCCAAGTTTTCGATAACCAATCTGATAGCTTCCATAGACCATGGACGTGTGAAATCAGATGCCATAACAGATACGTAAGATTCAAGAGCATGTGACAAAGTATCAAGTCCTGAAAGAGCTACTGTACGTTTAGGCACTGTCATGACAAATTCTGGATCAACAATAGCAACTTGCGGTGTCAATTCATAATCAGTCAATGGGTATTTCACGTGTGTGAAATCATCAGTAATAACGGCATAAGGTGTCACTTCTGAACCCGTACCAGATGTTGTTGGGATACAGAAGAGACGAGTCACTGTCTGATGCTTGAAGCGAACAATCCGCTTACGAATATCAATGAATTTTTGCTGCAATTCAAGGAAGAGCTCGCTGACTTTTTCATAACTATCAAGGAAATCTGCTTCTTGATCCAACGAATATTCATAGATATAACGCGCAATTTTGGCTGCATCAAGGGCAGAACCGCCACCAACTGCAATAACGGTATCTGGTTTGAAGTCACGCATTTGTCTAGCAATTTCAATAGTCTGACCGAGTGTTGGATCTGGTTTGATAGTACCATAAATTGAAGTTGCCACTTTTTCATCCCGAAGGGACAGCTGAGCAAGGACAGTGTCAACAAAACCAAATTGAAGCATACCCGGGTCGGCAACGATGATAGCACGCGTCATTGTTTCAGTTTCATCCTGCAAGTATGAAATAGCATTTTTTTCGTAGTAAGTTTTTTCTGGTAAACGAACCCATTGAGGACGGTTGCGGCGTTTCGCAACAGTTTTCACATTCAAGAGGTCGCCAGTCGATAAGTTGTGTGACAATGAATTTTTCCCCCATGATCCTGTTCCAAGAGTTAAGCTGGCTTGCAATGCGTCTGTATAAACGTCACCGATACCACCGACTGAGTCTGGTTGGTTAACCAAAACACGAGATGAATTGAGGGCATCTCCATATTCAGCAACAAATGGGTCAGCTTGTGAACCGATTTGGATAGCACAGTTATGACCAGCACCTTGGTAATCAAGAAGGGCTGCTACAATATCAATACCATCTTTGCGATCTTTGGCTTTATAAACAGAAAGAAGCGGAGAGAGTTTTTCTGATGATAATTTCTCACCAATTTTTTTCTTATCAAGTTCAAATAAGAGAACATCTTTGCCTTCTGGCAATGTCACACCGGCTTGTTCACAGATCCATTTCGCCGACATACCAGCAACCGGTCCGTTAACACCATGGTTGTCATTAAAGACAAAATCTTCAAATTTTTTGTAATCTTTTTTAGGAACAAGGTAAGCGCCTTTTTCCTGCATTTTAGCAAGCCATTCTTTATAAATAGGTGCTTCCACAACTGCCGAGTTTTCAGTCGCACAAATCATACCATTGTCAAAACGCTTAGAAAGAAGAAGGTCTTCAACCGCACGTTCAAGATTAGCAGTTGCATCCACATAAACAGCACCATTACCTGCACCAACACCCATCGATGGATTACCAGATTTAAGGGCTGCATTAACCATGCCAGGTCCGCCAGTTGCAAGGATTGAAGCAATGCCTTTATTGGAAATCAAAGCTCCCGTGTTTGCGATGGATGGTGTTTCAATCCATTGAACAATATTTTCAGGAGCGCCGGCTTTAACCGCCGCGTCATACAAGATTTGGGCGGCATGAGCAGAACATTTTTGAGCTGCTGGGTGGAAAGCAAAGACGATTGCATTGCGTGTTTTCAATGCGACTAAGATTTTAAACATAGTCGTTGATGTTGGGTTAGTTGTTGGTACGATACCTGCCAAGACACCAAGTGGTGCTGCAATTTCGATACTGCCAGCAACTTTATCTTCACCAATGATGCCAACAGTTTTTTCATTTTTTATGCGTTCATATACATATTCTGTCGCAAAGTGGTTTTTAGTATCTTTATCTTCGACAACCCCACGGCCTGTTTCTTCGTGAGCTTCTTTAGCTAACTGCAGGGACGCCTCAGAACCAGCAAGCGCCATAGCTGCAACAATTTTATCTACCTGTTCTTGTGTATAAGTTGCATAAACTTTTTCAGCCTTTAACGCTTTTTCAACTAAGCTATTCGTATACTGCTTAGCTGTTTCTTCAGCAGTGAGTGCTTCTGTTTTTGTTTCTTTTGCCATTCAACAATTCCTCCTAAAAATAATAGTTGGTAAATAGTTTAAGAAGAAAGATACTCTTGTGATTTTCTTCACTTGTCATTGTAACCCTTTTCACAAAAAAATGCAAGTCTTTTTGTGAATTTTTTCCCAAATTTTTATCCCCTTGAAAATCTTGATCGTGTGAGGGCTAATAAATTATTGAAAATTAAAAAACCTCAGATTATTTTCTGAGATTTCTATTTGTTTTAAGCACTCTTATCAGCAATAAAGTACCAAGGATCAAACTCAAAACAGCAAAAATAAGAAAGGCTGCTTTTACATCTGAATTAATACATGCAAACAGCTGCAGGACAAAAGAAGCACAGCCGCCGCCTAAATTACAGCCAATCAAAATCAAGGTTGTCGCCGTTGTCAACTGTTTCCTAGGCATATGTTCTGAAAGAAGATGGAAAACCAAGGTAACGCCTAAACTGTATACAAAACCGGTCACCAAAGCTCCAAGGCTTAAAAGCCATAAATGATTAGCCTGCCAAAGTATCAGCATCCCCAAACCCAAAACGAATACAACTAGCGGCATTAGGTAATCTTTAAATAAAGCTAGCAAAAAACTAAAAAGTGTGCCGGCCAAAATGCCCATCAACATCATCAGACTTAAAATGAAACTGGCTTGACTGGCTGTTGCCAAATGTAACTTCTCCACAACAAGAGGAATCCGTAGGGTATTAGCAGAATTAACCAAAATAACAAAACCAGCATAGAGAGCCAAACCAAAAATATAAAGGAGCTGACGGAAGGTAAAATGATTCTTAGAAGCAGTTGAATACATCTGCTTTTGGGAACTCTCTCTTTTTTCTTTAGCTGCTGGCACAAATAAGAGGTAGCATAATAAAATAAGAAAGCCAAATCCATAAATTAAAAAAGCAAAAGACCAGGAAACATTCAGCCACTGTCCTGCTAAAAAGGTTAAAATAGCTGATCCTAGAACTTCTGCCGAACCTCTTAATCCTAACATTTGAACTCTGATTTTGCCTGAAAAACGTTCGCTAATCATACTAATCGCTCGCGCATTAATAAGACCTATTCCCAAACCTAAAAGTAAACGCGACAGGAAAACTAAAGGATAAAACTGCAGAAAAACGGGTAAACTACCGCCTATAGAAAGCAAAAGCAAGCCTAAAATAATCGACCAGCGTTCCGACAGCCATAGATTGATCCAAGGATTCAGCAGTAAGACCGCTAATATAGCAAAAGAAGATAAAGAAAGCAGCAATTCAACCTGAGCATTACTGTAACCGCGTGTTTGATAAAAAGAAAGCATCTTAGGAAGTGCCGGTGAAACGGCAAAAGTGGACACCAGCATTAACGATAATGATAAGAGACTAAATTTCTCCATGAACGCTTTCATAACAACTCCTTAAACACCAAACTTGTTTTTTCTGATAAAGAGAGTATAATCAAATTTAACAAAGAAAAATATGACATATGTCATAAATGACGAAGAGGAAACTTGTGACCCTCAAAAAAGAATGGATTCAAAAGTATCAGTTAGAAAAGATTTTTCCTGCCCATTACTTTGATAAACTACAAATGATTTCTTTTTCAGCTGGCCAAGCCATTTGTCAGCAGGGAGAAGAATTACAGGCTCTTTCTTATTTTATCAAGGGTAAAATAAAGATTGTCCGGCGGCTGTTTAATGGCAAGGAACATATTCTTAATATTCAGGAAAAACCCACCATTATTGGAGATATTGAACTGCTAACAAATCAAGGAATCGTTTCTTCAGTAGTGGCTCTTGAAAAATCTTGGGTTGTCCAATTGCCGCTAAAAAGCAATAAAGAATTACTCTTAAAAGATCCTCTTTTTCTTCTTAAATTAGGACAGGGCTTAGCTTATGCGCTCTATCAACAAAATATTAAGGCTTCAACCAATCTCTCTTATACAGTCAAAGAACGTTTAGCCAGTCATATTCTATCTATTCAAAAAGATGGAATTTTCCAATTAGAATTAAGCACCTTGGCTGACTCTTTTGGGGTTAGCTATCGCCATCTGCTGCGTGTTATTCAGGAATTTATAGCTCTTGGTGTCATTGGTAAGCAAAAGCCTTATTATTATATTAACAATCTAAAACAACTTAAACGCTGGCAAATTAAAGAATAAGGCTAATTCCTCTAACTTTATTTATGCCCCGTTTTGTGCTATATTTATCTTATTGTAAAAACAAGGAGAAAAAAATGTCTGCTATTAAAACTATTACTAAAGCCAGTCATTTAATTGATATGAATGATATTATTCGCGAAGGTCATCCTACCCTACGCGCTGTTGCTCAAGATGTCACCTTCCCTTTAAATGAAGATGATATTATTTTGGGCGAAAAAATGCTGCAATTCTTAAAAAATTCACAAGATCCCGTGACCGCTGAAAAAATGGAGCTGCGCGGCGGTGTTGGTCTCGCCGCTCCGCAATTAGATATTTCAAAACGCATCATTGCTGTTCTCATTCCTAATCCAGAAGATAAAGACGGCAATCCACCTAAAGAAGCCTATGCTTTGAAAGAAGTTATGTACAACCCTCGCATCATTGCCCATTCTGTCCAAGATGCTGCCTTAGCTGATGGTGAAGGGTGTTTATCTGTTGATCGCGTGGTTGAAGGCTATGTTATCCGCCATTCCCGTGTCACTATTGAATACTATGACAAGAACAGCGACAAAAAGAAGCTCAAACTGAAAGGATATCAGTCGATCGTTGTCCAGCACGAAATTGATCATACCAACGGTATTATGTTTTTTGACCGCATCAATGAAAAAAATCCTTTTGAAATAAAAGAAGGTTTACTTTTGATTGAGTGATGGTACTTAGCCATCCTCATTTTTAATGAAGAGACTGGAACACTGCTAAGCCAAACGGCATTGAGGTTTTGGCTAATCATGACTGTCAACAAAGCCAGCTCATCCACATATGATTACATTATAGAAAAATCCCTGAGTTTGAATTTAAACTCAGGGATTTTCATTAGGATTTCTGTGAAAATCTGATCAGCAAGAAGTAGCAAACTGTAAAAATGATAATTTCGCATAGTATAACTAATAAGGCAGCCATCCCAAATAAGAAATAAAATAAGGCTGCTGTAAATGCCCCTATGACAAAGGACAGAACTAGGCAAGTAAAAATGACAGCTCGCTCCTTCTGCTCTGCCTGTCCTTTAAAAAGGAACTCACACCAAGCAATGATGGCTTTTTTGATATTCCCTGTGGTGAACGAGTTGTTATAAAGTTCATTTTCAACCTTATTAAAAGCCCCTGTCGTCATTGCCAATGTAAAGGACAAAGGTGCAATAGCAAGGCCACTTGGAAGATGGTCAAAAGCTAGGAAAGTAAAGAGACAAGCAGCCGATAACCCCACTAAGATATAAATACGCCAATAGATACTCCTATAATAGTGGTAAGCACAGCGACTGACCACCAAGCCCGCTATGAAGCTCAGCAGAGTAGTCATTTTTATGGCAATCCCTTGTACATTCAGGCGCGTGATATCCACCATTAAAAGAAGAAGATTTCCTGTCTGAGCAGCCGGCAGGGTATGATCAAAACCCATATAGGAAACCGCATCAATAGCTCCGCCAAGCAGAGTAAGAAAATAAGCAATGCCTTTTATTTGATGTGTTCCAAAGCGACTGACTTCGTCTTCTAGTTCTTTTAGTTTCGAATCCTGCATATTATTTCCACAAACCATATAAATCTGTCGCCAGTGACGGATAAGCAAAGATGATATCCTGCAACTCCTGAAAACTCACTCTGCGATTGAGCAAAATAGCTAGATAATTGACTAGAATATCTGCCGTGTCACTGACGATTTCTGCTCCTGCAACATGCTGATCTGATTTGGACACAACTAGTTTGATGACAGCCAAATCATCGTGAACGCGTTTGTAATTCTGCCAATTAGACATGTTTAGCTGTGTCACGTCATAGTCCTGCGGATGCTGCCGTGCTTGATTAACACTGACACCAACCTGACCGATTTTGGGAATACTGTAGACAGTTGCCGCCGGCGCTATCGGATACTGGATAGCTTCTTTTGATTCATCATTTAAGAGCTGACTCAGATATTTAGCCTGAAAATCCGCATAGGAATTCAGCTTAGGCACCGGTGCATCACAGCAATCTCCCATAGCAAAAATGTGAGGCTGAGATGTCGTCAGATGATCATCAACAGAGATTCCGCGCTCGGTATATTCTATGCCGGCTTTTTCCAATTGGAGACCGCTGATATTGGCAATTCGACCGGCAACATCATAAATACCGTCAACAATAACTATTTCCCCATTCGTCAAGGTTACCTGATAGCCTGAAGCACTTCTTTCAACACGCTCTGCTTCTGCTTCCATATGAAATTCTGCACCGCGACTTTTCAAACGATTGACCAGAATATCTACAAGTTCTGAGTCAAAATTACCCAGAACACGATCATTGTGTTGAATGACATGGACTTTTGTTCCCAGTTCAGTAAAGCTTGAAATCAGCGACATGGCAATCACACCAGCACCAATCAAGGCAATTACCTTGGGCTGCTGATGGATTCGCATAAGATTAGCGCTGCTATCAATGTAAGAAGCCCCTTCTATGTCAATCTTTCGAGGCACAGAGCCCGTCGCTAAAACAATAGTTGCAGCGCTCAGCACCTGACCGTTTACCTTTAGATGGTGAGCATCTTCAAAGAAAGCATAGGCTTCATAAGTCTCTACACCTGCTTTGATAGCTCTCGCCTTCGCTCTGGCTGACTCATCTGAAACCAGCCAATCCCGCGTCAGCAGAGCATCTTCCCATGTGATAGGAGAGACTGTCTCCAGACCTCTATGTAGAAAGCTCTCCTGATGATGATGCAATTCAGCTAGTGCTAAAAGAGCCTTCTTAGGAGTAGAGCCGCGATTGACAGTTGTCCCTCCCCAATCTCTAGCCTCAATGAGCGCTGTCTTTTTGCCGGCTGCGGCCAAGTTGCAGGCTAGAGTCACACCTGAAACACCGCCGCCGATGATAATGACATCATAATCATAGCCCTGCTGAGCTTTAATGTCCAAACTCAGTATGGGCTTGTCTAAAAAGGCTTTTTTGCAGCCTTATCCTTATCAAACCAAATGACAGGTTGCGGAGTCTCTGCTTGAGGCAGGTTTTGAACAAATTCCTTAGGAAGATTGAGGTGCTCTGCAACATTATTGACAGGAGTTGTCGCCAGCCACTTATTGAGCGAAATATCGGAATAATCAGGGTTACGAAAAACTTCAACGAAGACCAACGTTTCGTCACCCGTATTTTGAACATAATGCCCCGCTACATTGGGTACATAGCCTACATCTCCAGCTGAAAAGTCATAGGTACGAGCCAAACCATTAGAATTAAAAACTGTCATGCGGGCCTGACCCTTGATGTAATACTGCCATTCGGATGACTTAGGATGCCAGTGCAATTCCCGCATACCGCCCGGCTCAACCTCAACAATAGCTGCTGAAATCGTCTTAGCAGCCGGAAAGACCTTCTGATCCAAAATCCAAGCACGTCCAGCTTCTGACTGAATCGGTGCAACTTTATCCAAATGCAGTGTCAGCGGATTGACCACATCACCATTGGGATTGGTGCGCTTCTCTGCTTCAATAGAACCAGGAATAGTCCCATTAAAGATATATTTTTCTGTCTTAGGAAGACTAGCCAACTCTTCCTCGGTCTTTTTAAAATTAGCAGCAACGATGTCATCAGGAGTGTGAGCCAACCAGTCACTAAGCAGTAAGGTTTGATTCTCTGAGAAATTGGCTTCGCTGAAAACTAACAGAAACTCACAGCCCTTATCCAAGGCCTGAATAGAATGAGCAACGCCGGATTCAAAATTCCAAAGATCTCCTTCTTCGACATCATCAATATAAGACTGACCGTTCTCGTCAATCGCTGTAATGCGGGCATTGCCGTACAGCATAAGTCCCCATTCGGCTTCTTTGTGCCAATGCAGTTCACGATAAGCACCTGGTGCCAAGGCCATATTGACACCAGCCAATTCATCTGAAGCAGGCAGTTCACGAATGGTCACTTCACGCGCCCAGCCTCCTTCTTCCATCCGATTGTGGGCATCTGAAAAGCTGTAGCGCATATTGGGCATGGTCCCATGGTCAGTGACAGGCGGAACCAAGATATCCGGATTTTCATTATCGCGGCTCAAGTTACGCGGTCCAAAATCAAGCCAACCTTTTCCATCGCTTTTTCTTTGCGGCTGTGGGGTGTTGGGTGTTGTCATAATGTTTTTTCCTCCTTGTGATAACAATAAGTTGTCCGAAAGAACAAAAGTGAATAGCAATAGTCCTTAAAAGAAGTACACCCCTTTTATGGATTATAAACTTTAAGGCTTATATCGACCTTAACCCATCAAGGTCACAACAATCGGAATGACAATTACAAAGAGTACTGTACTCAGGGTAACGACATTAGTTGAAAATTCGACATCACCATCACCTTGGCTGGCAAGAATTGGCAAGACCGCAAGTGCCGGAGCTGCTGATTGAACCACAAAAGTCTTAAACTCAGTCACTGGCAGACCTTTTCCTGTCAAATAAAGAAGACCAAACATAACGATAGGGGCTAAGATAAAGCGTCCCACCAGAGTCACAATAGTATCTTGGTCAAAGTGGATACTCTTAAGCCCAGCCTTAGCCAAAACAATACCGATATAAATCAAAGACAGAGGTGTCACGATATTACCAATATAGGTCAACGTGCTAGTCGCAAAGTCCGGCACCGGAATGCGCAGAATCAAGAAGACCAAGGCTACCAAGAAACCAATGAGGGGAGCTGGCAAAAGGTTTTTCCAATTAAACTTGGTCGCTTTTCCTTTACCAGACTTGCTATCCGTCGTCATGAGGTAGACACCTAGAGTCCAAGTTGAGATGGTATTGGTAATATAGTAAATTAGGAAGTAAGGCAGAGCCCGATCGCCAAAGAGTGCTACATTCAAGGGCAGACCGATGAAAATAGTGTTGGCATTGACAAAGGTATTGATCATGGTCCCTCTGCGACCTGGACGGACCTTAAAAATCTTTATAGCTAGGAAGGCTAAAATATAGGTTAGAATAAAGGCACCAAAGGTGTAGAGCAGACCACCTGACAGACTAACTAGCTTATCCAGAGTCAAGTACTTAAGGACCGACACAAAAATGGACACTGGCAGCGCCACATTCATGATAAGGCGAGAGAGTGTGGGGCCAAAATTATCTGTAAACCAACCACGCACCTGAAGGGCATAACCGAGTACAATAATCACAATGATGGGAATAATACTCGAAATTGAGGTTAAAAAGATATCCATGAGGTTTCCTTTCTTGATCATTTAACAAACACGGCAGGTTATAACACATTCCGTCTGCTAACAAGAAGCGCCCTGTCCTTTTGTTCTAGGGATCTAGGAGCGCCTTGCTAATTTTATACTCTAAATATTCTTGATGGCACCGTCCGATTTAGATGATTAATACTCTGGGTACCACTTAAAGTCACGAACAGCCTTAGCCATATCGGTTTCTTCAGCAAGCGCAAGACCTTGTTCTTGTGCCTTCTTAGCCACGGCTTCAGCGACCTTGATAGACACATCACCCACATATTTGAATGGAGGAAGAACTGGCGCACCTGGTTTGGTGATATCGATGATACCACTGAGAGAGTGTGCTGCCGCTCCAATCATTTCATCTGTCAAAATGCTAGCTTCTGATGCCAACATCCCAAGCCCAAGGCCAGGGTAGATGAGGGCATTGTTGGCTTGACCGATGACATAGTCCACACCCTTGTAGGATACAGTATCAGCTGGGATACCGGTTGCCACAAAGGCCTTACCATCAGACCAGGTAATCAAGTCTTGAGCCGATGCTTCTGCCAATTTTGTAGGATTAGAGATTGGGAAGATGACTGGGCGTTCAGTGTTCTCACACATAGCTTCAACAACTTCTTTCGTGAAGGCACCTGGATTTGTTGAGGTACCAACCAAGATGGTTGGTTTCACGGTTTTAACCACTTGCAAGAGGTCTGTCAACTGATCTGCATTTGGAAAATCCGCCCGTTTCTTGGCAAATGGCTTTTGTTCAGGAGTCAAGTCGTCCATATCGTCAAAGAGGAGACCTTGCTTGTCCACCATGAAGAAACGCTTGTAGGCTTCGTCTTCAGGCAGGCCTTCTGAAACCATTTCACGCAAGACACGAGAGGCAATACCAGCACCTGCCGTACCGCCACCGTAACAGAGATAGACTTGATCAGTCAATTTTTCACCTGTGATATCCATAGCCGCAAAGATACCACCAAGGGTTACGATACCAGTCCCTTGAATATCATCGTTGAAGGTTGGAATTTCCTTACGGTATTTTTCCAAGATATTGGCCGCATTTGAACGACCGAAATCTTCCCAATGGAGATACAGTTTAGGGAAAAGACGTTCAGCTGTTTGTACAAACTGATCGATAAAGTCATAGTAACGGTCGCCACGAACACGTTCATGACGGTTACCCAGATAGTTAGGATTATTGCGCAATTCCTCACGGTTGGTACCTGCATCAATCACCAATGGCAAAACAGTTGCTGGATCAATCCCTGCTGCCCCTGTGTAAACCATGAGCTTCCCAACAGAGATGTCCACCCCATTAGTCCCCCAGTCACCGATACCAAGGATCCCTTCGGCATCGGTCACAACAATCAAACGAATATCATGGTCACCTGCTGCATTTTTGAGGGTAGTCTCAATATTTTCAGGATGGTTAATATCCAAGTAACCCGCATACTGAGGATCCACAAAAAGCTCACTGTAACCTTCAATCGTATCTGCGATGGTTGGATCGTAAATAATTGGATTCAATTCTTCCAAATGTTGAGAAAAGAGATAGTAGAAAAGTGTCCGATTGGTATTAAAAATTTCCATCAAGAAAAGACGTTTTTCCAAGTTATTAGCTTTAGTTTGCATTTGCGCATAAGTCTGCTCTGCTTGCTCTTTAAGAGTCTGAACGTGAGGGGGCAAGAGACCAATAAGTCCAAATTTCTTACGTTCTTCCATGGTAAAAGCAGTCCCTTTATTCAAAAAAGGATCGTTTAAAATGTCATGTGCATACATTTTCTGCACCTCCTTATATTTATTAACCATATTATAGCACAAACTGTATCATATATAATACATAGTATTGTATAAAAAGTTAACTATTTACTTTTAAACTTGTATTCTTTAATTATGAAGAAAAAAAGCTATCTCCAAAAATATGTTGCAAATAAAATAAGGTATCATCGGCAATCACAAGGCATCAGCCAAGAAAGTTTGTCTGAAAAAGCTGGATTAGGATTAAAATATATCAATCAGATTGAAAATCAAAACCATAATCTCAGCTTGCAGACGCTTGAAAAAGTGATTGAAGCACTAGGCATGACACCGGAAGATTTTTTTGACTTTAGTAGTCTTGAAGGTACAATCAATTCTGAGAAACAATTAACTTTAAAACGCCTTAATATGAAAATAAAGCAACTTCCCAAGAGAAAACAACAAACCTTCATTGCTATTTTTGAAGAGATTATTGATAATCTCGATTAAGAGCAAAAGAAAAAACCACTATTTCTGTTACTTTTAAACCACTTGGAAGTTGACTTTACAAATTCATTGTATGAAATAAATGACCTTATAGTCAAACCTTAGATAACGGATAAAAAATACTTATAACAATCTTTAAAATACCTAAATGCCAAAAATATGCTAAACTAGTAAAAATAATAGAAAGGTTAACAATGAATATTAAAGATTTAAAGTATTTTTATCACCTGTCACAATTACAGTCCTTCACTAAGGTTGCTGAAAAATTTCAAATTAGCCAGCCTTCTGTTTCCTATTCTGTCAAAAGATTAGAGGAACAATTTAATTGTGACCTTATTGTTAAGGATCCCTCTCATCGTACTTTTGCTTTGACGCAGCAAGGAAACATTTTGAAGCGTCACCTTGAGAGAATCCTGCCGGAAATTAGTTCTGCTCAAAAGGAAATGAACCGTTCACTAGCTCACTATTCTACTTTAGGATGCCCGCCCATTATTATCAATTATTTACTGTCGCTGCTTAAAGAAACCAATCAAGACTTAGCTTTTCTGAAACGTATTCGTTCCATTCGAGGAGGTTCTGTTGAGTTATTGGAGCAACTATTACAGGGGGATCTGGATCTCAGTTTAATTGGCACAATAGAACCTTTTTACCATGATGAATTAGTTATCAAAAAAATTCTTCATCGGAAACTCTATCTGATTGTTTCTAAAGATCATTTATTGGCTAAAAGAAAAAAAGCCATCGCTTTTGCTGATGTCTTAAAGGAAAATTTTATTCTTTTAGATGAACACAATATCCATCTAAAGGCCTTTGATTATCTTAATCAAACCCATCAAAATCAGGCTCAGATTTTTTTCAAATCTGATGATGTTACTCTTATCAAGCAAATGGTCAACCACAATATGGGTGTCAGTTTGTTAACAGATATCTCACTAACCAAACAGGATCATCATCTGGTCAAAATTCCTTTTAAAGAAAATAATAAATTAGGATTTTATGTTAACTACGCTTACTTAAAATCCTCAACCTTAACACCTGATATCAGGCATTTAGTTGATCTGCTGGATAAAATCGCTCAATCATTTTAAATTAATCCATCATTGCTAAAGCTTATGAAATGATTAAGGGAGGTAGACAAAATGGATTTTTCTGAAATCTTAATTAGGCCTACTCCCCTTTTATAATCTTTTAAAAAATGACAAGTTTCTGTATTATCGTTTGATTCGCTTTTAGCACTGAGCCATTGCACATTTGATGGTAAACAAGCGATCTCATCTAGCCAAAGTGGGACAGATCTAACCTGAGTTAGGTAAGGCAAGTTAAGGAGATGTCCTAAAGAATAAAGCAAACGACTATAAATAAGACTTAATAATCAGATCAAGACTGTCTATGCCAGTCTTTTTTATTTGGTGTGCTTCTTCTTGCGTGTGCTCATGGTAAAGCAATTCATCTACCAAAGCTGAAATAAAATCAAAGACCACAAGAGACAAGGTTTTAAAGCTCGGATTGGCAGCCTGATCGCTATAATATAAAAGACATTTGTAGGTCAAGTTTTTCAAGTTATTATTATGCTCCTCCAGTAAGGCTTTAGCCTGTGGAATAGCATAGGCTAACATCTCAATTTGAGCATGAAAAATTTTATCTTCTGCAGCCAATAACTGATTAATCAAAACATTCAGCCATTCCTTAGGGTTCTTTTTGAACCTGTCTAAAGAATCTTGACTATTGATATCAGCAAAAATTGTTGTCAGAAAAAAGTCATTATACCTTTTTAAAAGCGCTGTTAAAATATCTTCTTTGCTGGCAAAATAAGCGTAGAGTGTCCCTACAGAGACATCAGCTTTTTTAGCAATTTCATTGGTTGTCACATTAAAATAAGTTTTATCTGAGAACAAATCTTTAGCAACTTGAAGTATCTTGTTGCGCTTTTCAATACTTCTTTCTTGCTTGGGTTTTCTAATATTTTTTTCTGCCATTTTCCTATTCCTTTTTTCAAAATTACTCATTTTTCTTATTATATCACACCTTTTCTTTCTTTAAGAGAACGTTTTTTGAAAAAATATGAATAAAAACTCATTTATTTATTGACAAAAGTCTTTTCCAAGAATACAATTAAACATGAGTATGTGCTCGTATTTTTTAAAAGGAGGTCACTATGACTAAAAAAATCATGTTAACAATAGCCATGTGTTTAGGGATTTTTATCGTAATGTTAGACACTACTATTATGAACATCACCTTACCGGCTATTCAAAAGGGCTTAGGAGTAAAACTGGATCAACTCTCTTGGACCATCAATGTTTATACCATCATCTTTGCTTCCTGTACCATTCCTTTAAGTAAGATTGCTGATATTTATGGTAAGGGTCGGTTATTTGTCCTTGGCCTGTTGCTCTTTGGAATAGGCAGCTTACTGTCTGGGCTTGCTAATGGATTTTCTCAATTAATTCTTGGACGTATCATCTCCAGTTTTGGAGCCGCTATTTTACTTCCAGTAGGCAACAGTTTAGGGATTTCTTCCTGGGAGGTTAAAGATCGCTTTAAAATTGTTGCTGCTCTTGGTCTCATGCAGGGCGGTGCTGCTGCTATCGGCCCTACTTTGGGCGGTATTCTTACTGATACCTTTTCTTGGCACTGGATTTTCTTTATTAATCTGCCAATCATCATAATCGCAACGTGCCTCATGATTTTATCTTATCATTTTAAAAGTGAGGAAAAGACTGAGTCCAAAATTGATTTTGCTGGCAGCTTTATTTCAATGCTAGGTCTCTTTTTAGTGACATTGGGCTTAATTAAAATAAGAGATTGGGGAGCAGGTGACTGGCGCACTTTAGGCTGTTTAATAACATTTTTACTTAGTCTCTTTGCCTTTATTATCCTTGAAAAGCACAGTAAGAGTCCGATGATTAATTTGAATCTATTTAAGATTAGAGAATTCACAGCTTCAGCATTAGTCGCCTTATTAGCGCAATTTTTCTATATTGGCGTCATCGTGATTTTACCAACCTTTTTTACAACTATTCAAGGAAAGACAGAACTTGATGCGGCCTTAATTTTACTGCCTATGTCCTTAGTGGTCTTTATCTGCGGTGGTTTAGGAAGTCTGGTTATTAACCAATTGGGCCCAAGATTGCTGGTTTTTGTGGGGCTGACCGCTATTTTACTTTCTTACCTTTTAATCGTCAGCATCAATCCAAATAAAGTGATGGCAATGGCTCTCACAACCTTAATTTTGGGAATTGGTTTTGGTATTATTGCTGGACCTGTCAATGTTTTAGCGGCATCAACTTTACAAGGTGAACTGCTCACCGCCTCTCAAAGCGTTATTGGGGTCGTCAGACAGATTGGCTCTGTTCTAGGCGTCACTGTTTTTATCTCAATGGTTAGCAATAATATGGCAAATTTAAGTCAATATAACCACTCCAGTATGGTAGAAGCTTACATTTCTATCTACAAAATTTGGATCCCTTGCCTACTTATTTTCTTAGTGCTTTCTTTCCTATTTCCAAAGAAAAAACGTTACCTAGAAGGACTAACACAATCAAATTAATTTATAGAAAATAAAATTCCCAAGAGCATAAAACAGCAGTCTTGGGAATTTTTTAATTGAAATTAAGCGATAACGTTTTTTTACTAGTATCTATTGATAGGACACATACAAAAGGTTCCTGTCAGCTTCTATAATATTCTAGTAGTTTAAAAGCATTTTCAACAAAATAATTGACAGCAGTCGGTAAGGCTTCATCTTTGACAATAAAATCATCATGATGCCAGTCTGGGGCATTGTCAGCACCATTTGAACCAACAAAGGCAAAGACACCTGGAATTTTTTCCTGATAGGCTGCAAAATCTTCGCCGCCAGTTGATGGTAAGGTTTCAATGACCTGAGCAAATGTCTTGGAATTTTCAAAAATAAGAGGCGTCAAAGTAGCATCATTATAAGTCACTTTTGGTGAATTTCCCCACTGAATAGAAACCTGAGCACCAAATTGTTCTGCTGTTGTTTCGACGATTTTGGTAAACTTATTAATAACAGCTAAACGAATCTTTGGATCAAAAGTCCGAATAGTCCCTTCAAAAAATCCTTTGGCTGGCAGGACATTCCAAGTTGTACCAACATCAATATGAGTGACTGACAAAACGGCAGAATCAAATGGCGAAACCGTACGTGAGACAATCTGCTGCAAATTATGAATCATGGTCGTGATTGCCAAGACCGTATCTACTCCTAAATCAGGACGAGCTGCGTGGGCACTGATACCAGCCACAGTTACTTCAAATTGCTCGACTCCAGCCATGATTGCACCTGAGCGAAGACCAATCTGACCCGGTTTTAAATGCGGATTATTATGATAGCCGATAATAGCAGAGACACCTTCAATACCACCCGCTTCAATCACTTGGTATGCACCCTGAAAATTTTCTTCAGCCGGCTGAAAGATAAGGCGGACAGTCCCTTTGATTTCTGCCTCTCTTTCCTTGAGAATTTGGGCAGCGCCTAATAAACTCGTTTGATGAAAGTCATGGCCGCAAGCGTGCATGGCGCCATTCTCACTGGCATAGGCAAGCCCCGTCTTTTCAACAATAGGCAAAGCATCAATATCAGCCCTCAGAGCTATAATGGGTTGACCCGATCCGATTTCTGCAATGACGCCTGTTTTTAAAGGATAATCAAGAGGTTCAATGCCCAAATCTTTCAAATGCTTTTTAATGAATGCGGTTGTTTCAAATTCATTTTCTGAAATTTCAGGATGTTGATGAAGATAATGCCGAATTTCCCTCAATTTCTCATAAATTCCTTCTGACATCTTTTACCAGCTTTCTCCAATTTAAAACTATAATAGCATCTCTTTTTGGCCTTGCATAATTTATTTTTCTTATGAAATTCTATAAGAAAAATTTATAGCAGCTTTTGCCTGTATTAAAACACCTGTCATTGACAGAAATGAAAAAAGACCTCGGTCACCAAATGAATTATTCCCCTAAAAGTTGACAATAAGCCACTTCTTAAAGTCAGTCTCAAACGTGAAACGAAATCTTTTCAAATAATATAAATGACACATAACCTAGGCCTAGGCCACAATCGCTTTGGCCACTTCTTCCCTTGTTATTCGTGTGAAATAATGCGTCGTATCAATGGTTTTAAGTTTTTCTAGGACATCCTTATAATCATAGCGACAGCCAACAAGCAGCTCTTCAATATCGGCAACATCTCCGATACCAAAGAAATCTCCATAAATTTTGATGGCTTTAATAACCGATTTTTCAACATTGGCATAGGTTGTAATCTTACCTGCAGGATAACGGACACTGCGTTTAATAGTATAGTCTGGGGCAGTCCCATAAATCCAATTCCAATTGCCAAACTGCTCTTTAGCTGACTGCTTGATGCGTTCCAATTCTGCTTCTGAAAAAGTATATTCGGTCATATCTGGATTTTCTTCTTTAACTTGTTCAAGGAGCGCATCCCGAAATTCTAGAACGGACATCTTTTGAGGCAGCTCATCATTAATATTGGTCACACGCGCACGAACGGATTTTATCCCCTTAGATTCAATCTTATCCTTACTGACCTTAAGGGCATCTGCTAAGACAGATCTATCAACATCAAACATGAGACAGCCATGATGCATCATTCGTCCCTTATAGTAAGCTTGGGCATTGCCACAGAATTTTTTGCCATCAATTTCAAGATCATTGCGTCCAGTAAACTCAGCCTTGACCCCCAATTTCGCTAAAGTATCAATAACTGGTTTTGAAAAGGTTTTAAAATCAAAAGCCCCTTCATCTGCTTTATTGGAAATAATGGTATAGTTGAGATTATTAAGATCATGGTAGACTGCACCGCCGCCTGACAGGCGACGAACGACATGAATGTCATGAGCATCTGTATACTCTTTATTGATTTCTTCAATGGCATTTTGGTGTTTGCCAATAACAATGGTTGGTTCATTGATCCATAAAATAAAAATTTCATCTTCATCAAGCATTTCCCTAAAAGCATAGGCTTCTTGAGCTATATTAAAAGCTGGATCATTTGAATGACTGATAATATATTTCATTTTCTCTCCAAATTTCTTTTAAAAAGGATAAAAGAAGGAAATTAAATATACAAAAATAGTTCCAATTTATCCTCTGTCAGATGAGTTTCTATAATGATTCTATCATTAGCGACGCTTTGGCGGGTTATGGATAGCTTCGCCAAGGACGTCTGCAAAGGCTTCATACATAACCTCCGAGAAGGTAGGATGGCCATGAATAGAACGTAGCAGCTCATCAACCGTCAACTCATTTTCCATAATCGTTGAGGCTTCATTAATCATCTCAGCAGCTGCTGGTCCAATAATATGGACTCCAAGAATTTCATGGTATTTAGCATCTGCGACAACTTTGACAAATCCTTGTGCTTCATTAGAAGCGATCGCACGTCCATTTCCTGAAAAAGAGGATTTCCCAACTAAGACGTTTCCATACTCTTGACGGGCTTGTTCTTCAGTAATACCGCACATAGCAACCTCTGGATGGGTGTAAACAGCTGCGGGTGTATATTTCAGGTTAGCCTTACGAACATTTCCCCAGATAGCATTTTCGGCAGCTACTTCACCCATACGATAGGCAGCATGCGCTAACATCTTTCTTCCATTAACATCACCCGGGGCATAAATACCTGAAATAGAGGTTTCCTGATAATCGTCCACTTTGATGCGACCGCGTTCAAGTTCCAGATTAAGATTTTCCAAACCGCTTAATTGTGGGACACGACCAATAGAAAGCAGGGCCTTTTCAGCCACAACTTCAGAGCCATCATTGAGTTTCAGCGTTAATTGATTGTTAGCTTCAACAATTTCAGCCACACCAACAGAAGTCTTAATGTTCATTCCTTTCTTGGATAGAATTTTTTGCAGTTCAAGCGATACTTCCTTGTCCATAGCAGGAATAATGCGATCAGCCATTTCAATAACAGTCACTTCTGTCCCATAAGAAGCGTAAACAAGACCGAGTTCAATGCCGACAACACCACCGCCCATAACAGCAAGTGACTTTGGAATTTCACGAAGATCAAGAATATCATCCGATGTTAAAACAAGAGGTGAATCAATTCCCGGAATATTAATACGAGACACTTTTGAACCTGTTGCAAGGATAATATTATGTCCTTTAATCGTTTCCGAACCGACAGTCACTGTCTTATCAGGATTAACCTGACCGAGACCATTGAAAATAGTCACTTTATTGGCTTTAAGAAGACCCTGAACCCCACTTGTCAATGTTTTAACAACGGTATCTTTAAAGGCAACCGTTTTGTCCATGTCAATGGTATAGTTGGTTGAAGCAAAATTAATACCACGGCCCGCTGCAATTTTGATGCCATCAAGGATTTCAGCATTCTTAAGATAAGTCTTAGTTGGAATGCAGCCTTTATTTAAACAGGTCCCTCCAAATTCTGATTTTTCGACGATAGCAACCTTGCCGCCCAATTGTGCACCGCGAATAGCAGCATAATAACCAGCAGGACCACCACCAACGACAATCATATCATACTCATCATCAGCAAGCGGAGTTTTTTGAGCTGCTGGTGCTGCTGACTTGCCTGCAGTATCAGGAACTTCAAGACCCGCTGCTTTGAGATCATCAGCTGAAGCTGCTGGCGCTGCATTTGTTTCAATCGTTTCACCAGCAGCACCAATATAACCAATGACCTCAGTCACAGGGACAACTTGACCATTTCCTTTAACAATTTTGAGCAGGACACCTGAATCCTCAGCTTCAATTTCCATATTGGTCTTGTCAGACATGATTTCAAGGAGGATATCCCCTTCTTTGACCTCATCACCTTCTTGTTTTTTCCACTCAATGATTTCGCCTTCCTGCATATCAACACCGAGTTTAGGCATAATAATTTCGACTGCCATTTTCTTCTCCTTTTTAGTTTCTAACTTTATTTATAAGACAACCAAATGTATCTGTCAACAGTTAACACAAACCTCAAATCAATAATGTAAATGGATTTTCCATCAGTTTTTTAAGATCAACCATGAACTTAGCGCCGTTCATGCCATCAACCAAGCGGTGATCGATGGTCAAGCACAGTGCCATGATTGGACGAATCTTAATTTCACCATCCACAGCAGTTGGCGTTTGGATAGTTGCTCCTACACCCAAAATAGCCGAATTTGGCTGATTGATAATGGGGTTGAAAGTCTTAGTGCCAAACATCCCCAAGTTTGTAATGGAAAAGGTTGAACCAGACATTTCAGTGGCTTTTAATTTACCGGTCTGAGCTTTCTTAATGACATCCTTTGAAGCTACAACAAAATCTGACAAGCTCATCTTATCTGCACCATGAACAACAGGTACTAACAGTCCTTCATCAAGTCCAACGGCGATACCAAGGTTAACAAATTGATGAAGTTCAATCTCAGTCGCGTCATTAATGAGTGAAGCATTGAGGTAACGATGTTCTGGTTTCATTAAGGTTTTTACGACTGCCAGACCAATCAAATCTGTGAAGCTAACTTTAAAACCTGTTTTTTCCATGATAGGATCAATTAACTTTTTACGCAACGCAATCATCTCAGTCATGTCAATGTCATAATTGAGAGTAAAAGTTGGAGCTGTCAGGTAAGAATTGACCATGCTTTTAGCCACTGCCTTACGCATGGCAGACATCTTAATGACTTCAACACCCTCTGGTAAGGCAGCTGCTTCTTTAGCAGGATCTGACACATCTTTAACAGGCTGAGCTGCTTCAAACAGATTTAAAATATCTTCCTTGATAATTTTGCCGCCAAAACCTGTTCCTGAGACACTGGCTAGATCAATACCTTTATCTATAGCAATTTTCCTAGCTAATGGTGTTGCTTTAGGCTGAGCTGCTTTAAAGCTTTCAACATCTTCCTTGTGAACACGGCCTTTAGCGCCTGTCCCTGAAACCTGATTCAGGTTAACTCCTAGATCACGAGCCGCCTTACGAGCTGCTGGTGTTGCTCGAATCTTTCCTTGAGGGGCTGCTGCAACTGTCGGAGAAGACATTGCTTTTGTTTTTTCAGCAGGTGCTGCACTATTTTCTTTAGGAACTGTACTTGCAGGAACATCAGCTATTTCAAGAACTTCACCTGCTTGACCAATATAACCAATGACCTCAGTTACAGGAACAACTTGACCATTTCCTTTAACAATCTTAAGCAGGACACCTGAATCCTCAGCTTCGATTTCCATATTGGTCTTGTCAGACATAATCTCAAGGAGGATCTCCCCTTCTTTGACCTCATCACCTTCTTGTTTTTTCCACTCGATGATTTCGCCTTCCTGCATATCAACACCAAGTTTAGGCATAATAATTTCGACTGCCATTTCATTTCCTTCCTTTTAAAGCTGAGAAAGAACAAAAGTTCAGCTTGCCTAGCGTAAACATCTAATCTTTCTCATTCTCATCTATTCACCTTTAATTGCCTATCTTTTCCTGACTTGTTTATAGATAGCTTCTTTAATTTTTGCTACATCTGGTAAAATGGCTGTTTCGAGAACATGAGAATAGGGAACAGGCACATCCTCAGAAGCGAGACGAAGCACCGGGGCATCTAAATAATCAAAGGCTTCGCTTTCAGTGATCACTGATGCTATTTCACCAATGAAACCACCTGTTTTATAAGCATCATTGACTAGGATAACCTTACCCGTCTTTTTCACAGAATTAATAATTAAGTCTTTATCAAGCGGAATAAGGGTACGCGGGTCAACAACTTCAACACTGATATCTTCAGCCGCCACTTCCTCAGCGGCTTTGAGAACGCGTTCCAGCATACGACCATAAGACACAATGGTAACATCTGTTCCCTCGCGCTTAATTTCGCCTTTACCAAGCGGAATATAAAAATCAGGATCTAAATTGACCTCTTCTTTTTTGCCATAAAGCGCTTTTGGTTCCATGAAAATAACGATATTATTATCACGAATAGCAGATTTGAGCAAGGCTTTAGCATCATTGACTGTTCCAGGCGCAACCACCTTGATTCCCGGAATATGAGTTAACCAAGCTTCTAGTGACTGAGAATGCTGCGCTGCTGAGCCGATACCTGAGCCTGAGGCCACACGAAAGGTTACAGGCGTTTTAAGTCCGCCGCCAAACATATAATTGGCTTTAGCACCTTGATTAACAATAGCATCCATGGCAATAGTCACAAAGTCCATAAAGGTCAAATCAACAATAGGACGAAGTCCAGTTTGAGCGGCACCTACTGCAGATCCTGCAATGGCTGCTTCTGAAATAGGGGTATCTTTAACACGCTTTTCACCAAATTCAGCCAGCATACCAACAGAAGTTCCAAAGTCACCACCATAAATACCGACATCTTCACCCATCAAAATAATTTTTTCGTCCTTACGCATTTCCTCGCTCATAGCAAGATTGATAGCTTCCCGTAAGGCTACTACTTTTGTTTCTGACATATATCTCTTTCTCCTCATTTTAATGAAACCCTAAAAGCATCAGAAAACGACTGCATTTCTCGCTTGTCAATTTATCAGCATGTCAATCGCTCTGACAAGGCATAATATATGAAGTTTTACACAAAATAACAAGACTTTTCTTGATCTAGCTAATCTACCCAAACATCTTCAAAAGCTACAGAAAGCTCTGGTTCAGGGCTATCTTGGGCAAATTTCACTGCATCCTCAATTTCCTGTGCGACTTCTTTTTCAATCATATCAAGTTCCTCATCTGTTGCAATCTTATTTTTCGTTAGATAAGTGCGGTATTTCTTGAGAGGATCTTTAGCTTTCCAAGCATCTACTTCTTCTTTTGTACGGTAAGCTCCTGCATCAGCAGTAGAATGTCCGAACCAACGATAAGATTCCACTTCAACAAGAGCTGGCCCATTTCCTGAACGCACATAATCAATGACTTCCTGCATTTTTTCATAAACTGCAATGACATCATTACCATCTTCAACATAATGTCCAGGAATACCATAAGCATCAGCACGTAAATAAAGATGTGAAATCTTAGTCGAATAATTGATATCTGTTGAGATACCATAACGATTATTAATAATAAAGAAGATAACCGGTAAATTCCAGACAGCTGCCAAATTAACAGACTCATGGAAAGAGCCTTCATTAGTTGCCGAGTCTCCTGAAAAGGCCACAACAATATTTCCCGTATTGTCATATTGCTGTGTCAAAGCAGCACCGACTGCTAAGGCATAACCCCCGCCAACAATACCATTGGTCCCATAGTTTCCTTTTTCAAGATTTGCCAAGTGCATAGAACCACCACGACCTTTTGAAGAACCCGTTGCCTTACCGGCTAATTCTGCAAACATAGCAGGAATGTCAATCCCTTTTGCAATGGTTTGACCATGTCCACGGTGATTTGAAAAGATAATATCCTGATCAGTCAAGCCTTGAATCGCACCAACCGAAGCCGCCTCTTCTCCTACTGAAAAGTGTGTCATACCTTGTACGAAACCACGACGAACTAATTTATTGAGTTTTGTATCGACATCACGGATACGCTGCATTTTTAAAAACATATCCAAATATTGTTTTTTAGATAACATTGCTATAATGACCTCCAAAATTTTTCTTGCCATTTTATAGTAGCTTATTTTTTCACAAAGTGCAAGAATTTGAACCGCTTTCTACAGCTATAAAAAAGGGTTTTAGCAGTCGCAAATTATTTTATTCACAAACTTTTGTAACAGATAAGAATCCCACTATAACAGTCATTTGAAAACTAAAAAAAGCAACGATCAAAAAGAATTCTCTTACATTTTCATTCACATAAAAAAGTTAAGACACAAAAAGAACACTTGAAGCTCATTGTTAAGAATGAACTTCAAGTGTTCTTTTAGTACCAGACAGCAAACCGCAAACGTGACTTGAGTTAAACAAGATGAACTTGCGGCCTCACAAAAGATAAACGAAATAGCTCTATCCCATTCAAATCTTTAAAGAATACCTTTTGCCTAATTTTCTACAGCAGCCAATAGAGCATCTGCCTGAGCAGATAATTCTGCTAATTTTTCCGCTGATACTTTAAGAATACCTGTGCTCCAAGCTTCTGAGTTAATTGGAACACCTGTTAATTGATCTACCAAATGCATACGAATAAAAGGAAGTAAAGAACGGTAATCCTCAAAAACTTCCTCTGGAGACGCTCCATTAGCAACGGAGGAAACCGTCACAATCTTATCTTGAAGCACCGAAGGTCCTGTTGGATCTGACAAGTTAAGAGAGCGTGACAGCCAATCAAGCAGGTTTTTGACAGGGCCCGGAATAGCATAGTTGTAAACGGGTGAAAAAATCCAAATAGCATCTGCTTCTTGAACTTCTTCTCGTGCATGTGCCACCTCGGGATGTACTGACGTTTCTAAATCCTGATTAAAAAACGGAACACGATCATAACTTAAATAAGAAACTTGAGCCCGATCACCAATAATCGTTTCTGCTTTTTTAGCTAATTGACGGTTGAATGATCCTTCACTAAACGAACCGACAATAAATAAAATTCTTTTTGACATAATGTCTCCTTATTAAATAATTTTATCACTAAATAGTAATATATAATTAAACTATTGCTAACTAAAACCTGTTTCTTCTTAAAGAGATTTAAACTTTTTCAACAGATCTATTAGGACTAACTGCTCCTCTTCTGTCATTACAGAAAAAGCAGATTCTACCATAGCAATATGATCAGGCAAAGCTTTTTGAATCAATTGTTTGCCAACTTCCGTCAGACCAACAACCGAGGCACGTCTATCATCTGGATTTGGGCTCCGATAAATCCAACCATTACGTTCCATATTTTTAATCACAACCGTCATATTGCCAGACGTCGCCAGTATAGAAGCAATCAAACGACTGATGGTCATCTCTCCTTTAGCATAAAGAACATCCAAAACGGCAAACTGGGTTTGTGTTAAACCATTGTTTTTATAACTTGGAGCAACTTGCGCATCAATTGTTCGCATAGCCTTGCGAAAAACAACCATAGCTTTAACTGCAGGATTCTTATCTAAATCACCCATACAACTCCTCTCTATGACCATTACCTCTTTTTATTTTACTACTAATTAGTGTTATTTTCAAGAAAAATGTTTTAATTAAGCTGTAAAACAGTCCACTGAACTATTACTCTCCGCCCTCACTACTTAAGGAAAGCAATAAAAAAGAATCATTAGTTGCCGAACAAATCTACTGTTTTAATAAAATAAAAGTTAGGATAAAAAATTTTATCCTAACCTCCTATCACATTAAAAGAAATCATCAAAAAGTGACAATTGATTATCTTCAGGCATACTGCCTAAAATTCCCATATCGCTCATCTTTTCAACCAAAGTTGATGACAAACCGCCGCGTTTACGCAGTTCTGTCTTAGAAAGAAACTCTCCTTCATTACGTGCTTTTACGATTTGTTTGGCAACATTTTCGCCCAAACCTTCCAAAGCCACAAAAGGAGGTATCAATGTATCGCCATCAATGATAAATTCAACGGCTTCACTGCGGTATAAGTCCAGCTGTCCAAATTTGAAACCTCTCTCCAACATTTCATTGACAATTTCTAAGGTTGTAAAAAGATCAATCTCAACATTTGAAGCTTGGTTGATTTTTCTCTTTTGACTAATATCAGCCATGCGTGCCTTAACAGCATCCAAACCAGCACTCATTGTCTTTAATTCAAAAGCCTTGGCACGAATAGAGAAATAAGCACAGTAATAATAAATTGGGTGATGCACCTTAAAATAAGCAACACGAAGAGCCATCAAGACATAAGCCGCCGCATGGGCTTTAGGAAACATGTATTTAATTTTTCCGCAGGATTCAATATACCAATCCGGCACATTATTCTCACGCATGGCTGAGATATACCCGTTTCGCTCTTCCTCCGAAATCTTCAGCCAAGCCCCTTTACGTACACGCTCCATAATAGTAAAGGCCATCTTAGGTTCTAAACCAGCGTGCATAAGATAAACCATAATATCATCACGACAACCAATAACCGTTGACAGCGTTGCAATGCCTTGTTTGATGAGATCCTGTGCATTGCCCAACCACACATCTGTACCATGTGAAAGTCCTGATAATTGTAAAAGCTCCGCAAATGTCGTTGGATGGGTCTCATCCACCATTCCACGAACAAAGTTGGTTCCAAATTCAGGAATTCCTAACATTCCAGTCGGTGTTCCAATCTCTTCCTCAGTAACTCCCAAGACTTCTGTTCCTGAAAACAGTTTCATAACTTCTGGATCGTCAGCAGGAATTGTTTTTGGATCAATACCAGACAAATCCTGCAACTTGCGAATCATGGTGGGATCATCATGACCAAGCACATCAAGTTTAAGAACATTTTCATCAATATCATGGAAGTTAAAGTGGGTTGTTTGCCATTCGGCTGTTAAATCATCCGCAGGATACTGAACAGGTGTAAAATCATAAACATCCATATAGTTTGGAATAACAACGATCCCACCGGGGTGCTGTCCAGTTGTTCGTTTGACACCGGCTGAACCCTGCGCCAGCCTATCAACTTCTGCATCGCGGTAAAACTTGCCATAATCTCTTTCGTAGCCTTTGACAAAGCCATAAGCCGTTCTATCTGCAACCGTACCAACTGTTCCTGCACGAAAGGCGTATTCTTCACCAAAAATATCACGAACATCTAAGTGAGCACTCGGCTGATCATCACCTGAAAAGTTCAAGTCAATATCAGGAACTTTGTCTCCGTCAAAACCAAGGAAGGTCTCAAAAGGAATATCCTGACCATCTTTCTTGTACGGAGTGCCGCATTCCGAACAGACTTTATCAGGCAAATCATAGCCTGAACCCACAGAACCATCTGTGATAAATTCAGAATGTTTACAGTCTGGATTGGGACAAATATAGTGTGGCGGCATAGGATTCACTTCTGTAATACCAATCATGGTTGCCACAAAACTAGAACCAACCGAACCTCTAGAACCAACCAGATAACCACGTTCATTAGAACGATTTACCAGCATCTGTGAAGCCAGATAAATCACCGCAAATCCATTCCCCAAAATGGAAGTCAACTCTTTTTCAATACGCAAGTCAATGATATCTGGAAGAGGATTGCCATAAATTTCAAAGGCCTTTTCATAAGTCATCTCAGCGACTTTTTCTTCAGAATTCTCAATAAAAGGTGTATAGAGGTCTGTTTTAACAACTTCAACATCTTCAAAACGCTCAACCATCTCATTTGGATTTTTAATGACAATGTCACGGGCTAAATCTTCACCTAAAAAAGCAAATTCATCCAACATCTCATTGGTTGTTCTAAAATGAGCCTTGGGCAGAGGAGCTGGCTGAGCATTTTCACCACGCCCAATAGGACGATTAATCATAGCTCCCTGTCCCAGACTTCTAACAATGATTTCACGATAAATTTCGTCTTCCGGTTCCAGATAATGGACATCACCAGTTGCCAAGACAGGCTTATCTAAACGACGACCAACTTCAATAAGATCTTTAATAATTTGCTGAATTCCTGCTTCATCTTTGATTAATTCACGAGCAAGAAGAGGTTCATAAAGAGCAGGTGGCATGACTTCAATAAAATCATAATACTTGGCTACCTCCACAGCATCTTCAACCCCTTTTGAGAGAACCGTATCAAAAACTTCACCATCAGAGCAGGCTGTCCCCAGTAAGAGGCCATCACGATACTGATCAAGAATCGTTCTTGGTATTCTAGCCACACCTGCAAAATAAGTAACATTGGATAGACTGACTAATTTAAATAAATTTTTCAACCCTTTTTGATTCAGGACATAAATGGTTGCATGCTTTACTCGAGCTTTCTTGTAAGAATTATCATCAACAATTTTAGTATTAAGATCTAAAAGATTGTTGACCCCATGCTTTTCTTTCGCCTCTTTAAGAAAGATAAAGAGCAGACGACCAGTTGCCTCAGCGTCGTAATTAGCCATGTGGTGGTGCTCAAGCGATACCTGAAAGCGTTTAGTCAAGGGACCTAAACCATGACGCTTGTATTCTGGATAAAGATTTCGTGCAAATTCCAAGGTATCAATGACTGGCTGCGTAATCTTTGGCAGATCATGCCTTTCATAATTGGCATTCATAAAGCCAACGTCAAAAGTGGCGTTATGGGCAACTAAAACTGTATCTTGACAAAAGGACTGAAATTCCTGCAATACTTGTAAAATGGGCTTAGCCCCTTTCACATGCTGATCTGTGATCCCTGTTAAATCGGTTGTAAACTGACTGAGCGGATGCCCGGGATCAATAAACTCATCAAATTGCTCAACAATATTTCCTTTATGCATCTTAGAAGCTGCAATCTGAATCAAATCATTATTGATGGCTGAAAGTCCTGTAGTTTCCACGTCAAAAACAACATAGGTCGCTTCATTCATATCCATGTCAACTTCATTGTAGACAATAGGTACACGGTCCTCAACAAGATTAGCCTCCAAGCCAAAGAGAACCTTAATGCCATTCTTTTTACCTGCATGATAGCCATGAGGGAAACTCTGAACATTGCCATGATCCGTAATAGCAACCGCAGGATGACCAAACTGAGCCGCCTTGGCCACTAATTGCTCAACTGTTGACAAAGCATCCATGGTTGACATATTGGTATGAGCGTGAAATTCAACACGTTTTTCCCCTTGGGGCATTAAGTCCTTACGCTCTTTATGAACAATGGTCTTGACATTTTGGACATTCATGGTTAAGGCTTTTGTAAAAGGATTATTCTCGATATTGCCACGCACGCGCAACCAAGCACCCTTAGAAATCATGTCATATTTCTTTAATTCTTCATCATCCTTAGCCCACTTTTGCATCGGAAAACTGGAGGTATAATCCGTCATTTTAAAATTGATGATATGACGTCCGGTTCTTGTTGTCTTGCGTTCCACATCAAAAACAAGCCCTTCAAATGTGATACGATTTTCCTCAGTTTCAATTTCAGCCATAGGCGTAATCTCAGCCTTTTCAAAAGCTGCTTGCCGATCCTTGATTCGCTCTTTGAAATTAGATACGGATTTAGGCGTTTCTTCAGGCGACGGCATTGAAGCTTCTAATGACTTTTGAATTTCTAGCGTTTCTTGACTAGCCTTTTGAATTTGCTGCTGACGAGAGGATTCAAAATGATGTTTTATTTCCTCTGTCATTTTTTGATTAGATACAATGTCAAAACTTAATTTCCCAAACCCAAACGCTTCAAACTGCTTTTCAAGATTAGGTAAATGATTCTTTCGAAAATGATCATTATTGACAAATTGCGGCGCTGAAATAAGAACTTTCCCATCAATATAGGAAACAGTTAAGTGCGAAAAAGAGCTTTTAAAACTAGCACTATTGCAAGTCGGCTGCTTAAAAGCCTCCTGATAATAAGCCTGCAAAAGCTCGTTAGAAAATTCAGCATTCTCCACTTCAATGTCAAAAACAGCCTTAATATCAGCTGTTTCAAAACTCGTCACTAATCTGCTTCTTAACTCCTGATAAAAATCAATTGGTAAGATGGTCTCAAAAGAAAAACGGAAATCCCAAATCCGACTTTCAGGATAAACCTTCACTTCCACAATATCAGCAGATGAAAAAACCCTTGAATTCTTCATTTCAAGCGGCATCTCAATCTGATCCATCAATTTTTTAAACAATTCCGACATATCATTTCCTCGCATTACTAAGACCATTTTAACATAATTCAACAGGATTGACGACTAAAAGTCAGCAGGAAAATTTAAAGCAGAATCTGCTGCTGACTGGCTTTGATAAAATTGTCTTGCTGACAATTTTACTCATACGATAGCGATCCTTTTCGTTTATAATAGTATTGTGCAATATTGTACGGATTGTATGGTTTTTTACTTTACTATAGCGATTAAAAGGAGCAGATAAATGACGGACTTAACCAAGGGAAGTGAATTAAAAACAATCTTATATTTTTCCATTCCTATTCTTTTAGGAAATTTATGTGAACAATTGTATAATGTGACGGATACTGCAATTGTTGGAAATCTTGTGGGTACAAAAGGACTGGCTGCTGTCGGAGCCAGTACCCAAGTCGTTACGCTGACAGTTGCTCTCTCAACAGGAGTTTCCATTGGAGCCAGCGTGTTAATATCTCAACTTTATGGAGCAAAGCATTTCCAAAAAATGAAAAGCGTTCTGGATACCAACTTGATGTTCACAAGTATACTGGCCTTTGTGTTAACCCTTTTCGGTATCTATTATGCAAACCCTTTTTTAAAGCAGTTAAATGTTCCACAACCTTTATTACCTGAGGCCGACGGCTATTTAAAAATTATTTTGTTGGGCTTAGTCCCACTTTTTGCTTACAATACTTTAGCAAATTGTTTAAGAGGAATAGGAGATTCTAAAACACCAACTTTTATTTTAATCAGTTCGATCTGTCTGAATGCCTCTTTGGACATTATTTTCATCGCCGTTTTTCACCAAGGCAGTGCTGGAGCTGCTATGGCCACAGTGTTCGCTCAACTTTTTTCTTTTCTTATCTGTTTAATTTATATGAAAAAGAAATATCCCCAATTATCGCCTGACTTGTTCCATTTAAAATGGCAGCTTAAAACATTACAAAAATCTTTAGCCATTGGTCTTCCCGCCATGATGCAACAGGTTTTCATTAGTTTTGGCTTTCTTGTCATTCAATTTCTTGTCAACAGCTTTGGAACAAGTGCTATTGCTGCTTACACAGCCGCCTCTAAGGTTGACTCTTTTGCAGAAATGCCCGCTGTTAATCTTGGACAAGCCTTAATGAATTTCACCGCTCAAAATGAAGGTGCTGGAAAAGGAAAGCGGATTACAAAGGGAGGCAATCATACCTTGCTTTTTTCAATAGGCTTATCGGTTAGCATATCTGTTATCATTTATATTTTTGCTCCAATCCTCATTTCTATTTTTAACCGTGATGCAACCGTTGTGCAGATCGGTCAGCAATACCTACATATCGTATCAGTCTTTTATCCCATTTTCGGAGCTATGCAAGTTCTTAATGGCATTCTGTTAGGTTACGGAAAGTCACTTCTTCCTTTAATTGCTTCTATAACAACTTTCTGTATTCTTCAAGTGCCTTTAGCTGTTTTACTCTCGCACACTTCATTAGGCTTCAATGGTATTTGGATGGCTGCTCCTTTTGGCTGGACAGCAGGATTTCTGATGCGCTTAATCTATTTCAGATATCTTTTAAAAAGAAAAAATCAAGGTTAAGCATAACAGAAATATAAACAAACCAACAAAAAAAGCCCGCAGGCTCTTCACATTATACACGCTCAACTTTACCAGACTTAAGAGCACGAGCTGAAGCCCAAACTTTTTTAGGTTTACCGTCAATAAGAACAGTTACCTTTTGAAGATTTGGTTTTGCAACACGTTTTGTTTTGTTCATCGCATGTGAACGGTTATTTGCTGATACAGTTTTACGTCCTGTAAAATAACATACTTTAGCCATTTAACTGTTTTCCTCCTACTTAGTTTAAGGTGAATTCACCACATACTTTAGCATTATAGCAAAATAAAAACCATTTGACAATAGCTACTAAAGTATTGTATGCGGTAGAATTTTTTAGAATGACCAATTCTGTATTGTTTGAGAAGAACTTGTTACCGAGATGTAAAGAAAAAACTGAACAATTTCTTGCTCAGCCCTTGACAGTGATACGTTTATCCTGTATCATAAATTAGAGACTGAGTAAGAAGTCGTGGTTCTTACTCGGTAAGGCGGAGGTGTTGACGCACCTTCGTCTTTTTTATTCGATTAATTTAACTAAATTATAACACACGGAAACACATTAAGCAAGTATTTTCTTCAATTTTATAGCACAAAAAGCCTTTCTTTTGAAAGGTTATTTATATATATCTTGTTATATAACTTTTTGTCTACTTATTTAACCAAAAAGCTCTTTTACTCTCCCTTTTACTTAAACGATGAAGACTATATTCTCGTTTAATTTGATTTAATTTTGTCTTGATAGCACCTGCAGACAAAGCTTCTAGCTCAACCATTTTTTCATAATCTTCCCTCCAGGAACCAAAAAATAAATCCCGTAATTTATCCTCATAGCTAAGTACAATGATACGACTCATCGTTGCAACTCCCCAAACCGTCCAATACATGCCACGTTTTTTCATTCTATACGCGATTTTCCGATGTTGGCTTTCCATGATACCAATCCCAGCATGACTGAAGCCCCTTAGTTCAGCTGGTTTAGTGTACTGAAAATTATTTAGTAACTTTCTTTTGAATTCTTCAAAATCCTCTAATTCTTCTTCAGTTGACACCAATGCTTCTGTTGTATCAAGGATTGTACGAAGTTTCCCTTTATCGTGCTGCTTTATCGCCTGAAAAGCTCTATCAAGAAGCTCCTCTGAGTACGGTTTAAAAAAGTTTTTAAGTTTCTGGTTAACATGATACTCGTCCCAGAAATGCTCATGTCGATTGATTTTTAGCGCCTTAGCAATCTCTTTAAAAACATATGGTGTATAACCGTGGCCGCCATCTGAATTAGTAATCAATAATGTTTGTTCTGTTATTTCATAGGTGTTGAATAAATAATCTAACACCTGTTCCCTAACCAAACGATTATCCAGAGCTACAAATTCCTTTTTATCCTTAAGTTCAAAGCGGTTACTCCCAACTTTATGACTTCCAGTATGAACTACAAAGTGAGATAGGTCATAGTGACGATTCTTTGTATCAATGTCACGTGCTTTAACCATAACCCCATCACCCTCAATATAGATGACATCAATTCTTTCCTTGTTCTTTTCATTATTTTCTTCATAAAAACGATATGCTGCACGTTCCTCTAATAACTTATCACAAAGCTTGACTGCTTGAACAACAGTAGGCTTAGTAATCGTAATATGATAAGTCATCTGGATAACCTGTGTCACTTTATCGTACGGCATCATAGTAGATAGTCTAGCAATCTGATACATAAATTCCCAGGAGAAGCGGACATTCTTTCTTAATCCCAATTTTTCATCAACTGGAACCACCCATTTATCTCCCTTCTTCCATCGGCGGCGACGGAAGGTAAATTCCCCAAACGTAAAAGCCACTGTACGTTCCATAGAATGTACACAAGTATAACCTCTAGCTTTCATAACTGGGATCATTTGAGCATCATACTTTGCCACAAAGTCATAAAAGTCAATCGCATTTTGGGCAAACAACTGTCCCTTAAATTCTCGTTCATCAAAAGTTGTGCTTATCATTGACTCTCTCCCATCAGTTAGAATAACGAGCCTTATTTTATAAATTTGCTGTCTCCTTTTCAAATTTATTTTGATTTTGACATCAAAAAAAGGCCTTATCCCTAAGGATAACACCTTTTTGTATTACTTCTTTTCATGCTTCCTTCGTTCAAGTGTAGAGTGGACGCTCTCTACAAAACCAAAGCAAATGGGCAAAGAGACAAGTCCCCAAAAGCCCCAGGTAATAGCGTCTGCAATGAACGAAAAGCCACCTGAGAAATGGACACCTAGCGCAATGATGATAATTGGTAACACTAGGACAGGAACAAACTTCAATGCCAGCAGTCCAATAACTAGCAAGAAGAACATGTTTAAACCAATAGACTGATAGAAGATATACAGTGCTATTGCTGCTATCAGCCACCAGAAAGTCTGAACAAGCTTTTTGATAGAAACAAAAATAATCATAACCTTTCTCCTTGAACCATATAATGAACAAGCTTATCTGTTAAATAAATTCGGTTTGGTTGATTATTCCCTACTTGAATTTCTTCAATCAAACCATATTGTTGTAATTTTTTCTTCAAAGAAATTACAGTGCTTTTGCTCTGATTAAGCAGTTCACATAAATCATCAACCTTAAAGTGAACAAAGGTGTAGCCATTTTCATCATACCCTTTTTGAATAAAATCAAACGGCTCTCTTAACCGATTTAACAGAAAAGAGTATAGTAACACCTCCTTGGATTTCAGACCCTTAAAATCATCATTCTCAAGAAGTACTTTGGGAATATAGATCTCTTCAGAATCCAAATCATTCAATGATTGATCTAAATCAGATAGTTTTGATAAATAAGCCATTGTCTCACTTCCTATCTTTCTTGATTCTTAAGTTTCCGCTGCAGCTTCTCCCACTCCTGAATAATCAATTTTTCTAAGTAGTCTGAAGCCGACTTAGATCCATGAAATGCTACAAGCTCTTCTAGCTTCTCATAGCGTACGTCATGGTGAAGCGAAAACGGATAACGACCTTTCTTATTATAGCTCTCAGGAGCTTTCTGTGCTGCCGTTGTACGAGGTGTTGAAACACGTCGTTTAGGAGACTCTTTTTCAAAATTTTCTTTTAATTGGGCAAAGCGATTATCAGACATCAAGCTACCTCTCCTTCCAGTACTGTTAAAATATTTTGATAGACATACTCTATATTATCATAAAATTTCTGATGATCTTGTTTTTGTTTAAGAGTCATTGATCCTCGTTGCTCGAAAACGCTTTGATTAATGACTAAACTTTTGGCCACCAGCTCTTTTTTCTGTATAGAGCCCAGGTAAGCTTTATCTTCCTGAACAACATCTAAAAATTGTTTGCAGGTATCTGTCACATTGTTTCCATAATACTCAATTTTATTACCAATCAGATAAGGTTCAGCTTTCACATAACTTTTCTTTGTGATAACCTCAATAGCTTCACTCTTAATGTAATTGACAAACTTTTTAAGAGCCAGCCAAGCACGGAAACCATTAGTTGAAGCATCCGTTACCCCTAAAACAATATCTGAAACGGCTATAAAGTTTGCAGTCACCAGACTTTCATCATTGTGAGTATCAATCAAAATAATATCAAACTGTTCTGCCAATTCTTCATAATGCTCACTGAACCACATAAATAACTGAAGGTATTTATTATTTCGACTGGATAAATCTAACTGCTCATCTGTTAGTCGTTCATCCCCTCGAATTAAGCTAAGGTTATCATTAATTCGGCAGATTTCATATTCCCCTGTTGTAAAAATATCGTAGATTGTTTTTTCACTTGTTACATCAAAGGAGTGTGTTAAATTACATTCTCTGGCTCCATCAATTAATAAGACACGCTTATTCTTTACACGTGATAGCCAGTCCCCTTCATTGTACGTGTGACTGCTTTTCCCGCCACCGCCTTTATCTAGGTTCGTTGTTTGAATCTTCATGAAAACACTCCTTTTATATGTAATTAGTTAAATAATTTGTTATATAACTTTTATGTCTCTATTTTATCTTACACACTCATTTTTGTCAATAAAAAAATGCATAAATTGTTATATAACTTTTTATGCATTGATTATTTTCATTTCTATCCAAATGTTCCGCCAATATTCCCGCCAACATATGCTTTTAGCTGAATTTGATTGACCGTCGTATTGAAATTCCCTACAAAATAACAATTATCTTCTCCTGGCTTAGTCAGAACAATCAAAAATTGAACAACATCTTCATTTTCAGATGGCATTACTTCTAGTTTAGATGATTGATAGTCATACTCATTCACTAGAAGAGCCATCGCAAAGGTTGAAACCATTCCTGCTTGGCTCATAGAAAGATGATTTTCCACGGTGCCTTTAACCTTCGATAAATGCCCTGCTTTCTTGATATCATTAATAGCTTCATCAAAGGCTTTGAGAACTTGTTGTTTTTGCTCTTCACTACTTTCTGTATAAGGATGCTCCAACTGCAATTTAGCCGTTCGATAGTTCTTTTCATCTGCTGTCTCCTCTTTAGCAGATGCTGAATCTTTATTTTTGGTCTTTTCTGGAACTTGTTCTGTCCGAGAGGATTTATGAGTACTTTCCTTATACTTAGAAAATATACCAAACCCTGCAAAAACCAGTAGTAGAACAACAACAAGCACCATAATAATATTCTCCTTAATCCATTTAAACATGATGTTCCTTCTTTTCTTTATTTAATGTTAGGTTCTTTGCCATCAGGGTAAGCATAATGGAAGCCATCTGATTTTTGTGTTGCTGGACGAACGACACGATAATTCCAAGTGTCAATCACTCCATATTTATTGATTCCTGAGAGAGGAGTATTTTGTTCGACAATCAAGATTGAGCCGTCTTCAAAAACATGGCAAACAATACCTGTATGATTCGCTGCAGCGTTAGTTGAGAAAATAGCACCACGCTTAGGATTTGTTTTCGTACTATTACCAAATCGAGTGCTCGCCCAAGAACTTGCTTGCCTGTCTCCATTCCCATAAACAGTACCAGAGCCACCCCATAGTTGGTTTCCAAGACTAACCGTGAGATCCACACATTGTCCTGAGTGTTCAACCCAGCCAGCTGGTCCTTTATAAGTTAGTCCGTTTTTTGATGGGTCAATAATATATTGTTTCAAACTATCTGGAAGGTCATCTGGTTTATAGCCCCAAGCTGATGCATCGGCTGGAACAGTTCCTGTGCCATCTGTTGCACTTCCTGAAGAAGAATCGCTACAATCCTTATTCTTACTATTTGTAGAGGTATCAGACGAACCACTATCACTATCTCCAGATGAAGCTGCTGTTTCCTTATAAGGCTTCTCTCCGTGAGCGCTGATAGCTTCTTTATCTAGCCACTCATACTTTTTCCCAAGCGTATTATACATATTAATAAGCTTAGTTTTATAAGTACCGTCAGTTGCCCAACCACCATCAGCAATAGCCTCTAATACACTTTTCCCATCTGTATTATTAATAGCCTTAGCATAGAGGGTTTGGTGAGCCATAAATTCGGCCTTACCCACAATACCAGCATCATAACTAGCAAACCAAGTATAGGCTCCGCCTGTTCCATCTCCAACACTGGCCCCTGGTTTTGAGCCTGAAAGGTCAACGCTGTCATCACCGTAAGTTGCAAGCGTGACAGGAAAATTACCCTTGCTAGAGGTTTTAACCCCTCCCATATTATGAGCCTGCCAGAACGATGTCCCGTTAGGGTTAGAGAAGTTAAACCCATTCTCAATCATGGTCTGCGTGATTGATGCAGATGGTAGGAAGCCGCCAGCCTTCCAGGAGAGAATATAAGCCTCTTTATGTTCTTTAACAAATGAGTCAATTGAACCATCACCTGAAGAGACAGATGAGTCAGTTGAGGTTGACGTAGCAACTTCTGTTGTACAATTCGACTGAGAACCACCAACAGCTCCTAGAACACCTGCTAGTATTGATACACCTATGCTAATAATAAAAACTAAGGAGACAAGAGGAAGTAGTATTTTTAAGTAGACCGCTTTTTTCATGCCTCACCTCGTTCTACCATAATCCCAGAACTGTCTTTAAGATGGCATAGAAGATTAAGAAAACAACAAAACCAATTCCAAGTTTTTTCAAACTCCTTAAAAACTCTTGGTCACGTGCTTTCTGTGCTGCTAAACGTTCTGGATCAGATTCACCTTCAGAGGCAAAATAATCCCTGACTTCTTGACTTCTCACCTTTCGAATGGTTATGTAGTCATTAATAGCCTGCTTTCGTCTTGCAATTGGGCCTAGTTTTTGTGGATTCTTTTTTGACATATTATCACCCTTTCCTACTGGATACCACCATAGCGTTGCACTTCAGGAGTTAGAAGTTGCTGGTTAAAGACCAAGTTTCCGACACCTGCGATATTCATAAACAGCTGTCCTTTAGTTAATCTTGGAAGTGTCTCTAACTCTGACTGATTCATAGAGCCTGCTAAAGCATTAGCAAGCAATGGAATACTTGTTTCGTCAGTTTGAGCAAAAACACGGTACTGCATCAAACCAAAAATCCGCTGAACAGCTGTCACGTACGGATCTTTATGATTACCTGCTCCAGATTCAAAGAGAATCCCTCTAAGAGAGTTAACGGATAAAACGACACCTGCAAAGTTCTCTCCCATTGAGTCAATCATATCTGCTAGTAGTTCAACGCTGCTTTCATATTTAGGATTAATCAACGTTTGAGCTTCACTGATGTTCACAATATAATGTTCCATATCCATTTCCGTCAGATTTGAATTAGCTTTGATGAGTTGCTTGCAGCGTTTGCCATTGTTGACAATATCAGCCGAAACTAAGGACAATACTGAAAAGATTTGAGCGTTGAGCAAGTGAGGGGTTCCTTTAAGACCAGAGAAGTCAAAGGTTACCACCTGCTCAGAAGAAATATCCTGAAATTCTGTTGTCCCTTCAAACATCTCCGCATTCGTTGTTAACAGTTCATTGAAGGTGTTATAAATACGATTGACCGATTTAATTTCGATTTCATCAGGATTACTTTGACTCATCAGACTACGCTTATAGTCAGATGCATACAAAATAAAATCAGATAGAATGGGATATTCTTCATTTACCAAAGCCGTAGCCTTTAGCCTTTCTGGGTTCAGCTTAGGATTCCGTGCCCACAAGCCTTCTTCAATATAAAATTCATTAAGCATTTTACCGAAAGTTGTTAGGTCATCACCTGTTACTTCACTATTAAGCAGCTTGAAGATGCTCTTGAGTTTCTGGATATGAAGGTTATAGGATTTCTTCTTATCAATCTCTGTTCCTTCTTCATTTGTAACCGTTGGAAAGACTTGAAAGATATTAATGCGATTAGCTTCACCTGATAAATCTAAGATGACACCATGCTGTTGTCTTGTTTGGTCAAGGAAAGTACTGTTAGCATCAAAGTTACGAATATAATTTCCTTTAGAATAAAGACCATCCGTATGCTTCAGAAGAAAGGAACGCTGTCCCATCTTAGGATTTCCAGAGATGATCATAAATGAACGCGTTCGACGTTCATCACGTTCTAAGAAGTTGAAATTGACCGCTCCCTTAGTTGGTGTCCAGCCCATGTAAATACCTCTTTGATCCTCTAGCTTAGTGTGATTAAAGAAATAACCACCTGCTAAATCATAAGCTCTGATGGGAATACCACGTCTACGATTAGGCAAATCTATTTGATACTGAGCGGGAATAAAAGGCGCATGATATTCAAAATCTAATTCTCCTGAGAGAATGGTTGACTTGAAGTTTGAAGTCTTATCTTTAATATCATCAACCTTTTTAAAGAGAGCTTCCTTGGTTGAGGCAGAAGAATAGTTTCGGACATACATTCCTAGCATCGCAATATTTTTCTTAGTAATGTCTCTATCGAGTTGAGTGAGATCTCCAATCTCATCTAATTCCTGCTGGTTATCAACAATTTTACTGTTGCCTGTAATACGAGTTGATTTTTCCTCAATAGCATCTTTAATTTCTTTCTTTAGTTCTTTGTTATTAGCTCGATAAAGGGATAAAAAAGAACGTGTCCCTGGAATAAGCATGAGATCAGACAACCAAAATCGATCCAGATCTTCTGAAGGATATTCGTAAAAATGAAGGGCTGTGTGATGGCCATCACCACTCATCCAGGAGCGATCATCCTTTTTAAAATCAATATTCCCTTGGGGCTGAATGCGGCTGAGAAAAGCAAGATCATAGCCTTGTGCTTTCAGTTGTCGTTGTCTACGTTTTGATAGTTCTGGCATGTCATCCTCCTATACTTTTTCATTCATATTATTAAATTGTTTAAGAATTTGTTCTTTTTTAACTCTGGTTATCTCTTGAGGAACAAAATCATTATTTCCATAAGATTTCGCCTTACGAACAAGATTATCCAATTCTGTGGTCGTTGGCGCAAAGAGCCAGAGAATGAACTCAGTGTTATAGATCTCCTGTTGGATACTCTCTTCCACCTGAATTTCATTTCTTAACAGCAGTTCTCGATCATGTAGCTGCATAAAGCGACGTGAATCAGGTGAAAGTTTTGCCATCTCTTGACGTACAAGGCTTAAATGGTGGCGAAGATCCATAATCTGACTATCTGTGTTAGTTGGCAAAGTTGTTGTTTCAATCTGAATATCGGTATTAAAATCATTCAACCATTTTTCAAAATTGTCTATCGTTCGTCGAATCTCGTTATAAGACAGTGATCCTAAATCTTTTCCTGGAATCTCCATCAGCTGGAGATAGCCATAATCGACTAATTGAATGTAGGCCTGATGATTGTTAATTATTGATTTAACATCCAGTAACTCTACACAAGAATGAAGATCAAAATATTCTTGACTTTGCTTTTTTTCCTGCTTACGTCCTAATTGCCGCTTGACTTCAGGTTTAGATTGGGTTTGTTTAATTGCCATTAACGTTTATCTCCTCTCTGATAATTTAAGCTGATAAAGCGTTTTCGTCGTCTCCTGAAAAAGAGAAACATACTTTGCCAATTCTTCTTTCCACCATTGGTTGGTAAAACCAGGTAAAGACACATTAGTGGGGTTAAGATGATAAAGACCAATAATTGTGGCCATTGGCTTGTAGGAAAAAATTTTGTTCCAACTGAGAGAGCTGCCACTGCTGAACCTCCTACAAAAACAATATCGATCATAAAAAGACCTATGATTTTTACTTTGGCATAGATGTCACGTGGAACACCATACTTTTCATCCATCTATCTGTCTCCTTTCTCTTAATAGTTCCATCTTAAGAGATAACGAAAATTCTTGCGTTAAGCGGACAAATCATTTCCTACGGATATTCAAATGATACTCTTATATAAAAAGTTATATAACAATATGTATAAAAAAGAAGCCTCAAAATTGAGACTTCTTAACGAAATTGAAAAATTCTTCCTCTGAAAAAATGGTTATTGTTTGCCCTTCAGCTATCCGTGATAGTGCTGCTTCATACTTCTTAGACCTCTTATCAGGTTCAAAGAGATCTAATTGTTTGTGTCCAGCAAGAAGAATATCCGTTTGACTAGAAACATAATTTTGAACAATCGCTCCTCTTCCTTCTAAGAAAACTATGACCTCCTGTCTTGTCATTGGACGTAAGCTCCCTGTAATCACAACAACCTTTTCTCTAAAATCAAGCATAGGTCTTATTCGTCACTCTCATCAATTTCAGCACCTTTGATATGCGATTGTCCTTGCATCCGCTGACCTGCCTGCTGCATTTGTTGGTTCATAGCATTCATTTGGTGCATTGATTTCTGGAAGTTATGTTTGTGTGAAGGAGCTTCTTCAAACTTTTTTTGTGTGTCACCTGTAGCGTTTGGGAATGTCGGATCACCTGGAGATTGAGGAGCTGAGGAGATTGGTTCGTTAATCCCGCTAAAAGCATCACCAGAAGGTTCCGAAGAAGATAGCGTAGGATCTGTAATACCACCACCGACTGGTCCAGCATCTTCTGAAAGAGGCTCAAAACCAGCTGAAGCATCTGGATCAAATGGTGATACAGGTTTAACTTCTTCGGGATGACTATGATCTTTTAGACCTCTATAAACAGCATCATGAGCTGCTTGTTCTTTTTGACTTAAGTTCTCATCAATGCCACCTGCAAGGTCTTTAGCTTTACCAACTGCTTCTTTACCCATAACATCCGCTAAATCTACCATGTTACTTAGTCCACCTTTAGCAGCATTCATTACACCTTGATCTCTAATAGCATTGAAAGCCCCTCGAATACCGCCGCCTGTTGTGGCTAAGCTATTCCCAAGAACTTTACTACCTGCTTTAACTGCTCCAGGGGCTTTTTTGGCCATATCAAGACCAAAACCACCCAAAGCCATAGCACCGTTACCAATAGCGCCTGCTCCTGTTGCAAATGCGTTACCCATCATCATTGCTCCGAGGAGTTGTTGTGCGGTATCGCTATGACCAGTTGAGACGCCAAGCCAACGTTCAATCATCGTTACCCCTTGCATAGCCGCTAAGAAAATACCAATGTAAACAAGAGAGGCTGCAATACATTGTTCCCACATGTTTAGGCCATCAAAGAAGCCACCTGATAACTTCGTAACCGCTGATACTGATAAAGTTGGTAAATCACGACAGATTTCAAGAGTGACATACATGCTCACAACTTCAAAGAAGATACCTGCAATCGCTCCTCCCATTGTTCGTAGGAGCTCTTTATATTTCTTAGAAGAAGACAATGAAGAATATCCTTGAATCGGTGAAATTATAGCCTCAATGATAATATCAAGAACTGATTTAACAAACTTGATTGACATTGAGATTAGCAACACAATTAGGATAATGTATTGCATGAACATCCCTATCCAGTTGACTTTATATCGCAAGTAGACAGGCTCAAAAGCATTTAATTCTCCCACAATACGATGTTGAGTGATGGATTCTACGCCGTCTTGATTTGTATTCAGTTTATGCAAAAACAACCCTTTTATACCTGTATGCTTCTTTTCCATTTGATCTAACAATCCTGAGTTAGACGCACCATAAGTTGCTCCAAAGTCAATTCGCGTCGCAAAGTCAGTGGTATCTCGTTTATCACTGCTATCCGTAATGTTGTTGACTGGGGTTGACCCTTCCTTGGGTGGTTTGATATAGCCATAATCATCTAATGGGAAAAGTTCAGTTGAAAAGTCATTGTCAATCAAGACTTTGAGATCTACAATATTGTTTTTCATAGGCTGTATCGCTAAAGATGAATATTTCTTACTACCCTTTGGTGCTTCACTTGATACCGTTTGAATATTCATGGCATCTTGTGCAATGGCAGAAGAAACAGTGGTTAAAGCTAACGGCAAGACTGCGGTCACCATAGTCACTAGAAGGAAATTGGTAATCACTCCCTTGTATTTCACGGGCTTTGTGAAAACACCAGTTATCGCTGAAACAACCAGAATCAAACTAAAAATAGTCATTCCAAGAACCTGAAACCAATAAAAGAATTGCCCAATAACTGTATGGGTGTCCCCTAAATAGCCAAATAAACCGAAAAGTTTGAACATATTATTGAAGACATGTTCTAGACTAGCTGTAATTGAATATAAAGCTTTAGCAATCGCACCTGGTATATAAGCTAGAAAGGAGAGAAATGCTGGAGTTGAGTCTAAATAATTACTCCAATATTTGTAAAAGGAGGCCATCTTCTCCGCATTTTCCCCCGTAATATTCCCATTGGTTTTACCATTAACATCCAAAAATCCGGTTTTTAAGGCATTAACCAAATCGGAATAAGTGTCATATTTCACATAAGGTACCTACTTTCTATATAAGATACCTTCATCATAAGAGATAATCAAAATCTGTGCGTTAAGCGGACAACTTGCAGGAAGCATCAAAAAAAGCCTTAAATTAAGGCTTTTTCAACTATTCAGCTTTACCTTTAAAGTTAAAATATCCATCAGTAGTATATCCTGTTTCAAACTCAGATATACGAATTGATTTTCCGCCATCTGTTAAAACAACGAAGTACAACTGATCTCCTACTTTCCCCCAGATATCATCTTTATGATATCCAACGTTAATAATAAAATAGTGTTTTCCCTTTAATTCTGATTCATGATCAGTTAGTATTCCTTTCATAGACTTTGGTAACTTATCTTCAGGAACAACTTCATAATAAACTTCTTCATCCCCAGATTTCAATTTATGATTTTTCTTATCAAAAACTATTTTCTGACTTCCACCAGTAAATATCAAGCTATCATAGCCTGGAAGTTCAGAATGACCTGTATAACTGTCCTTTAATTCAGTCTTGATGATATCCTCAGTAGATTTCTTCCCACAGGCTGCTAGTGCAATAAGGGCGATTCCTAGTACCACAAAACTTAAACATTTTTTTAATTTCATAATCTTTTCTCCCAGCTATTTCTTGGCTATATTATAACAGAAATATGATTTCTGTTCAAGAGTTTATGCATATTATTATATAACTTTTTATCTATCTTATTATATCACATCATCTACAAAGAAACCATCATCATCGTCGTCCGCATCAAAAATTTCAGCAATCACAGCCTGAGTTAAATCATCTGAAGAAGTAAATTGTGCTTGAGATAGGGGCTTCGGTTGCTGCTTTCTTGTAGCTAGTTGAGGAGATTCTCCGTTACTTCTCATGCGATCTGTCAGAGCCATACGCCAATCAATAATCTTATTAAAAGTGCTTTGTGCTCCTACTGCTATATCTTGAAGATCTAGTTCCCTATGCTCACTATCCACTGGAATATCAGCCAAAGTCATAGAGTGGTCAAACTCATCTTGAAGGAACATATAGCGGTAAGGGAGACTGGTTTTCTCATGTAAAAATATAGGGTCCGTCGTAATCTTACGTCCTGCATTATCACGGCCTTTAACTCCACGCAAGATAACAGCTTCCCCTTCTTGGAGTTTAGCTAACTGTGTAAGTGTTAACAGTTCCTGTCTAGGGTTTTCAATAGAAACATTTGGATTGGCTTCATCTAGGATATTACTTGAACGTCTGCGACGTGTGATTGTACGTGTACCTAATTCTTTGCTGAAATACTCATTTGTCTTCGGTTCCGTTGACTTAACATAGATTTTTAAAGAGCAATTTTCTTTAATCGTCTCAGCTGTGTTCTCTCCATATTTATCTACTAATTGCTTCAAATTTTGAATCCAGAGATAATATAGGATATTTTGACTAAGACCAATGGAAATCTTAGTATCCATATGAGGGATCGCTGGAATATTGGTAAACTCATCAAGGATATGAAGAATCCGATTGACACATTTGCGACCATTTGACAGAGCTAACTCATAATTAGCATTAAATAGCTGATCTAAAAACAGTGACACAATGCTATTATATTCAGTCCTATTTGGTGGTGTTACCAGGTAAATCACTTTAGGATTATCTGAATAGACTAGGTCAATGTCTTCTTCCTGAAGAAGATTATTCTCTTGTGCATTTAAAACCGTGACCTTGATATGATCTAATACAGGTTTCTTCGTGTACTCGTCCAAAGCAATGACCTTACCACGTTTCTTATAAACTTTCTCAGCTGAGAATTGGAAGGTTTTGTTACGGATAGTTGAATCACCGTTGTTTTTGTGATCAAAGTCAATGGTTACCAGGAACTGATCAGGAAGTTTTGGCTCAATCACATAGGTTAGATAGCCTTCACCGTCAATAAGAGCCGTTGCTTCATTTACGTGAGTAACTTGTCTAGTGGTTTTTCCCCAAGCAGCTTGACTAGTAATCGTAACCTTGGCCGTCTTATGAGCATACTCGTTACGCATAGCCACATTTGAGCTTGAACGGAACTTAACAGACAAGCGACGTGGGGAACCGACAGATTCTAGATCAATAGAATTTTTAGACGTGAGTTTAGCAATATTGTCTTGTAGGAAGAGGTTAATACCAGACATCATGCTAGAGAAAACGTTTCCTTTAGTTTCTTCTGAAGCAAAGTCAGATGACCTGAAGTTAAGATCAGCCATATCTCTGAATTTAGAGAATTTCTCCTGGTTAATCTTCCTCAGATTATCGAAGTAAACCGTGATTTTAGATTTCTTCTTAACTTGTTGATCTCTATCTGGGTTCTCAACAATATCTCCGTAATCATTGACAAAGATTTCTTCTGATCCTAAATCGGTCAAGAATTTGGCGATATTACGAACTGTAACCGTGTCCCAGGCATCCGTTTCACCATTCTTGAAGGTTTCATTAGCTCGGTCAATCAAAGCCATAGCAATCGCATTAAAGAGGGAAATAGAGGTATCTTCCCAATATTTAGCATTTCCATTACCCATACCTGGCTTTGTTTTACGATAAATCGCTTCAGCAACCGCATTAACCCTTGTCTGAGTTATTTCATAATAGCCCTTCTTAGCTGCTGCTATCGCAAGAGCTAGAGGGTTATAAGACATGGACCAATCCATATTTTGGAAAGAAAGGACGTTAACATCATAGCCACGTCGGCGCATAGTCTTATATGATGATTGATAGTGCTCACCCTTTGGATCGGCGATAACCATCGACGGCTGAATTTCAGCACGGCTATTTATATCAATCGTTGTTGTGATATGGCCTTCGCCTTTACCAGAACGCGTCATACCAATACCAAGCATATTAGTAGTGCTGTCATCAATGTAATAATCACCTGAAGCCTTCGCATAAATACCTAAAATCCTTTCAGCATTTGTCATGTAACGGCTAAAGGTACGATTTTGCCAGAGCATTTGAGAGCCAAGAGTTAAGCCCGTTAGGTTCTTTCTTGTCTCATGTAGAACAGGAACACCACCTTCACCTGGATAGGTTTCAGTCTTATTAGGGACTTTCTTGTATTGCTGATGGATCTCCTTGACTGTCGCAAAGCGATCATCCCCTTCTTCATTATGGTTATAATCACGATATTGCTCAAAGTTCACCCAGGCAGAACGCCATGCAACTACTAAGCCAATAATAAAAATAGGTACGGCCAGAATAGGAGCAAGAACAAATACCCTAATATTAAACAGGTTTTGAACCAGCAAGCTATCGATGTTAAACGTAACCGTTTGACTATTATCTCTCAAAGTCACGACCGAGAAATAAAGGAAGCGGATAGCCGACCTTAAGACAGTTACCAGATAGTTCGTCAGAATCAAAGCAATAAAACTAAAGCCTAATCCCATAAATACAAAGCTACGATAGTTTTTAAAGTAGAGCAAGGGTTTCATTTCCTTTTCAAAACGTTTCCTATCTTGCTTGACAAAAGGTAACATATAGACAAGTCGAAAAATGAGATTCCCAAACAGCAGGAATACGAAAGATGGAACCAGAGTAGCAAGTCGCTTGGTCAAAAACCAAATCGTTTTTACTCTGTCTTTCCCAGTTGATTTCCAATTAATGTCTTGACGATGTTTCCAGAGATTTAAAAGCTCTTCAGTTTTATAACGGAGTCGCTTCTTAATATTTTTCCGATCATCAATCCATCCTTTAATCAACTGAAAAAAGCGCATCAGTGGTTTCCGCAACAGCTTGTACCCCTGATAACAAAGATAAGCTAAAAAACCAATCAATAATAAGGCATTAAGACGGTTCACTTTTGCCAGTTGGATCAATGTATAAAAAACAGCTTCTAACCAACTAAACATATTGTTCACCTCTTATTTCTTCTAAAAATCGCTTGGTCTTCTCACCATAGAAAGTAGAAAAAAGAAAAATCTTAAATTTCTGCGAAGGAGAGGCGAGCTGATAGCGTTCTAAATAGGAACTAATGCCATCTTCAATCCCCAGAAGAATAGTGCATAAGTGATTACTTCTTCCTTGCTTCAGGTAGTTTTCTATCTGAAGTGAATCAGCTATCAAATCATCAGATTGGTAGTCGGTTTGTTGTTTATCCATAAGCAAATTATCCTTTCTTGTTTTTATACACTCCTAGAGTAAGGGATAATGAAAAATCTTGCGTTAAGCGGACAAGTCACAACAGTAGACAAAAAGTTATATAACTTTTTGTCTCTTATTTTAAGATGACTTCATAGATAAACTTCTACAAAATTAGTTAAAAATGCTTCAAAATTAGTTTCTCAGCACACATTATAATACACTATAAAGCTTATGCTTTAACCAAAAATAAAGCATACAAGGAAATTCCCTGTATGCATTACAATCAATTAAAATGGTTCATCAGCATCCACTGGTTCTGGATAAGCTGGAGTTGTTGGCGGTGCAGGCTGAGGAGTACTAAAATTTCCTTGTTTACGTCTCTGAGCTACCTCTTTGCTTTCTAAGAAAGTGATACCATCATGTTGACTTGGCGCAATGTATTGGTAGCTCCGGCGTTGCCCCTGGTTGTTTGTATAGGTTCGTTGAACGATTTCTCCTTTTACCAAGATAGGAGATCCTTTTGACAGACTTTGTGCCATGATTTCAGCTTGTTTTCCATACACTTGTACGTGAAAGAAACTAGTCAATGATTTTCCGTCATTCCCCTGTAAACTGGAATCACAAGCAAAATCAAACTTAAAACTGACGTGACCATTTGCTGTTTTACCAACGGCATAATCTGGAATACTGGCCACTCGACCATAACCAATAAATATTTGCATATAATCCCTTCTCTCTAATAAGTCTGCCAAGGGCCAACAGAGGAGTAGACCCAACCGACATTGCGATAATAACCTTTAATGACTGAACGTCGTTGGCGGATGTAGCCTGCTCCTCGTCTTAGTGTGCGGTATTCCCACTGTCGATGAGAAGCCGCGTGGACCGTCGTGTCCTGATGTAATAGAGTTTGACCGATAATGTCTCCGCTAGAAATACCGATGATACCTGCAAAGGTAAGGCCTAATAACAATTTGGTTAGTTTTTTAGAAATGATCATGATGTATCTCCCTTTCTTCTTTTCTCTCTTGACAGTTTTCTGACGTGTCAATCCAAGATCATTGAATCTGAATGGTTAAGGAATTAGATAACTCTCTTTTTAAAGAGAAAGCCAACCAAGCCCAAAAGAGCTACTCCCACTACTGTTAAAAAGTTCGTGGCTTCATCACCGGTATAGGGCAGCGTTGCTTTAGTGCCATCAGCTTTTGTTACTGTAATGGTCTTATCAGGATTTGTCTTAGCACCGATTGTTTCAGGGGCTACAGTTGAGCCATCAGATAGAATCAACTGACCAGATTTAGTACTAGCAATTTCAGCACCTGTATTGGTTTGAACTGAGGCTTCAGGCGTTACTGCTTGGACAGTCTGCCCTGTCGATCCCGATACCGTTCCTTCTTGTGGGCTTATCTGTTGGTTCCCTTGATCCGCTGATTGAGTCTGTTGGGGAGGTGTTGGGTCTGGCTTGGCTGGGATTGACGGTGACGTTGTGTTGCCATCACTAGGATCAGTCGTTCCAGCGGGATTATCAGACGGGTCTGTGGGCGTTGTCGGATTGACTGGCTCTGTTGGAGTTGTGGGTTCAACCGGGGCCTCTTGTGGTGTTGGGTCTGACGGAGTAGAGGGTTGTTCAGAAGGGGTTGTTGGATCCGTTGGAACAACCGATGTTTCAGCTGGTTGAGCTGGCTGGGTTGTCGTTTCAACGGAATCTGTTGGAGTTGTGGGTGTAATTACTTCTGTTGTTGGTGTGCTTGGATCCACTGGAGAGACTTCATCAGCTGAAACAAGTCCAGCTTGAGCTAAAGCGATTGTTGATAGTGCAAACGCAGATAACAATTGTTTCTTTTTCATGTTGTTTTATTCCTTTTCTTTATTTGATATAATTCGATTCTTTAGGCTCTGTTGTGACGACGAAGCCTTTTTTAGAATCAGCGACTTTAACATTAAATGTTAATCTGACATTTGATGGTTCGTCATGTTTCACAGAAAGAACATAGGTTGATCTATATTCTTTAGTTTTAGGATCATACGTCATCTTCTCTAAAATGACGGATTGCAAGGTTCCCTCTTTAGGTGCCGTGTACTTAGCATCTCCATCTGAGAGATACTCTGATAAGGCTTTCTTATTACCTGAGTAATAAGTTGGTAAGAAGTAGCGATTAAAAACATCTACTTGATGCTCCATATTGATCAGTGATTTTGTATCTTTTAATTCTTGATAGAGATAAGTGACCTGCTCAGATTGTTTTGATAGCTGAGAAAATGCCATCATAGATGAGATAATTCCTCCTACTGCCAGAACACCTAAAATTCCCAGTAAAACATAAACTTTTTTCAAAGAAGATGCTTTGGAACTTGGTACTATAACTTGTTGAGTAGGGGTTACAGAGGTTTGAGAAACTTGTTTTTGAGTTGGTGTTACAGATGATACTTGTTCCCCTTCTACTGGAAATAGAGGTAAGGACGATTCTTGGATTCCTAAACTTACCTTGTAAGCTGGATAAATCTGATTCACAAAATACTCACGCTTTTCAGTATAAGTATATGACTGAAATTCAGGATCTGTTAGAATTGCTTGAATTAAAGGCAATAGAAGATTTTGATAGTTTTCATCAATAACAAATGGACTAGCAAATACCTCTCCTTCTGAAACAGCTTCTTTTCCTTCCAGATGACAGATTGCAACCCTGTTCAATTGCAACTGCCCATAAGCATCCTGTAATGCTTGAAAAAGCAACTCCGCTTGACGAAACGTTACATAAGGCAACGATTCTTCAATTGGATGTTGGAAGGTATCTAAATGCTGCTGATCCAGCCCTTCAATAATCCCAAGAAGTTCACTATCATCTTCTGGAGATTTTCCTTCTTCCCAAGTTATCTCTAAAAAAAGATCATCAGTCACCAAACATTTATTACTTTTTTTAAAAGGGATAAATGCCATAGTAACCACCTTATCCTTTCACAAAGTTAAAGCCCCATTCAATGATGCTTGGACCAGCAGAAACTGCAATAATTGATATTGCAATAGACATCCAGTGTTTCTTGATCGCAGCTTTTACTTCACGTCCACCAAAACCATAGATAAGACCTGTAATAACAACGGCAGCGCCTAAGGTAACAATCCCAATCCCTTGGACTTTGGTAATTCCCTGTTGAGCTAAATTTTTTGTTTTAGCAAATGGATCTTCCGCATAGGCGGTATTTGTCAAAACACCTGATAGAAAGAGTGACAGACTTAGCAGGTATCCTTTACCTTTTGTCTTCACTTTATCAATAAAATTTGTCAATTTGTTTTTCATAAAAAACCTCCTTCAGTTTATTGACAATCTTAATATAAGGGATAATAAAATTTCGTGCGTTAAGCGGACAAGTCATAGGAAAAAACATTTTTCAGCTGAAAAAGAAATCCATTTCTCCTTCAACATCCAATTGAATTTGTCTCAAATCTTTCCTGTGCTGACCATCTGGTGCTTCTCCTTCAACCCACAAATGAACATTATAGGTTTGTCTGCTCTTATCCAACGTTAAACTTTTGGCTGAGATAGGCGCTAACACTTTCCGTTTAATTAAACGCTCTAAAGGACGTGCACCATTTTTTACGTCAGTACCGACATCAGAGAGGTACGTAATCAAATTAGACTCATACGATAGCGTTAAATTTTGTCGCTTCATTCGATCTGAAATTTTAGAGAGGTTCTTCTCTGCAATTTCTTCAATAACATTTCTCTCTAAGAGGTTGAAGATAATTTTATTTTCGATTCGATTAAGAAACTCTGGACGAAACTCATTTTGTAGCTCACTATCCATAGACTTTTCAAATTGCTGTCTGTCACGATCAGTTAAATCTTTAAAATTACCCTTCAGCTCCCACTTATTGATAATCTTTTTAGCTCCAATGTTAGTTGTCATAACGACAATAACGTTCTTAAAGCTAATCAAACGGCCAGAGCTATCTGTTAAGCGGCCATCATCTAACACTTGCAAGAATAAGTCCATAACCTCACTATGGGCCTTTTCAACTTCGTCCAGCAACAAGACAGAATAAGGTTTCCGTTTTACACCTTCAGTTAGTTGTCCCTTTGTTCTCGTTTCACGATTACCAATCAGTTTGGAAACATCTTCCTTTTTCTTAAACTCAGACATATCAAAACGAATCATAGCATCTTCGTCATCAAATAATGCTTCTGCGACAGCCTTTGATAGTTCTGTTTTACCAACTCCAGTTGGCCCAAGAAAGAGAAATGAGGAAATAGGCTTGTTTTCGTCTTGTAACCCTGCCTGGGCAATCGTTACCGCGTCTACAACGGCCTCAATGGCATCTTCTTGGCCTTTGACTCGATCCATCAACTTTTCTTTGAAGCCATCTAAGCGATCCTGATCTCCCTTTAGAATTGTTGTGACTGGAATCCCTGTTTTATCTTTTAAAACCTGGGCTATATCTTCATCAGAAATATTATCTTTACCAGTAGCTGATGCAATCGTAGAAGCTTCATCAATTAAATCAAAAGCTTTATCTGGTAAAAAGCGATCCGTAATGTAGCGGACGGAGAGGCGAACGGCTTGACGAACGGCTTCTGAGGAAACCTTAATTCCATGGAACTTCTCATATACCTCTTTCGCTTGATCAATAATCGTTATAGCTTGTTTAATTGTTGGCTCTTCTACCATGATTGGCTGCATCCGACGTTCCAAGGCTCTATCTGTTTCAATATAATCATGAAACTCATCTAAGGTGGTTGCTCCAATCAGCTGAATATCACCACGTGCTAAGACCGGCTTAATAACATTTCCTGCATCAAGGGCTTGTCCTTCTTGACCACCTGCACCAACAATAGTATGAAATTCATCTACAAAGAGCAGATTATGCCCACGTGTGGACACCATCTCTTCAATGATCTTTTTGAACTTAGCAATAAAGCCACCGTCTTCTTCACTCATCAAACTAGATAGTTCCAGGGAACGAACCGTTAAACCTTTTAAAAGTTCAGGAACTTGATTACGTGAGATAGCAAGCGTTAGGCCTTCCACAATTGCTGTTTTACCAACCCCAGCTTCTCCTACCAGAATAGGATTATTTTTCGTTCGTCTGAGAAGTGAGATAGTGACTGCCTGTACTTCTTTATCACGGCCATAGACCTGGTAGTCATCTGATTTCTTAGCGACTTTAGCTGTTAGATTATCAGTGTACTTATCAAGATAGGGCGTTTTCAACTCATCTGGCACATCAATCACTCCTTCCTTTAGCAGCTGCAACTTGGTCTGTCAGCTTCTCTTTGATAGCATCTACAAACTCACGTGGATTAATTTTCCCCTCTCCAATCTGAGAGAGGAATAGTTCCCAACCGCCAGTTGTTTCAGGACTTGCAAACTCATTGTCATACAAGTAATGAATTAAGAGATAAGCCTTATTGGTTGGAAATAGTTGACCCGACTTCTTATTTTTAGTGATATAACCACGATCTTGAATCGTTTTAAGCGTAGCAGCTCTTGTTGCCTGTGTTCCTAAACCATACTTAGGTAAGATTTCACTGATAAATTGAGCTTCAGTAATTCTCTTAGGAGGTTTTGTCACACCTTCAAGAACTAATGCCTTCGTTTCTAATTGATCTCCTGCACGATAATCTGGAAGTTCAACATCACCTTTTAATTTTTGTTTACTGAAAGCGACCCAACCAAAATCAAGCATTTGTCTGCCTGCTGCCTTAAAAATCAAGCCTTTATTTTCGACTTCAACAGTTGTTGTATTGTAACGACAATCAGTAGCGAACATCAAAAGCGTTCTGCGAACAATGGCTTCATAAACTAAACGCTCATCAGGTTTTAAAGTCACTAGGTTAGGAATGTTTTCGGTCGGAATAAGGGCGTAGTGACTTGTTTTAGCCACTTTTTTAGGATCAACGTAATTTTCCCTTGGTTCTAAATGAACTGGCTCAAAATGGCAACTGATAGTATCTTGATAGCTCTTGATGTAAGTCTTGAGATAATCAAATTCCTCTTCAGTAATAAATCGAGTATCTGTTCGAGGATAAGATAGGTATTTTTTCAAATAAAGACTTTCGACTATCCTTTCTGTTTTGAGAGGTTCAAAGCCCCACCATTTTGCAGCAAGCCCTTGAACATCCGAGAGATTAAACAAAGTGGGTGCTGCTTTTTGGTGTTCCGTCATTTCAACTGAAGAAACAATAGAGGTAGGACTTAATTGTCGTGAAGTTGTCAGAACCTCATTACTATCTGAATACTTCTCTTTATTAGAGAATGTTACTCCTGTTTCTTTATCTTCCAGCTGTAATTTCCAATACGTTTGGGGTCTAAAATTCTGAATAGCTAAATCATTTTCATAGATTAAACGGACTGCTGGAGTTTGCACTCGACCAACAGATAAGCTATTGCCTTTGCCTCTGGGAAGTCGTCCTTTATTTTGCAGATCTATCGTTGCTAGAGGTGATAAATTCATTCCTACTAACCAATCTGATTGCGCACGTGCTTCAGCTTCTAAATAGTAGTTATAGGTTTCCATCGGTTCCCTAAGTGCCTGAAAAGCTTTTTGAATAGAACGAGTGGTAACCGAGTTAACCCAAAGACGTTTGGTTACCTTGCTTTTCCCTTCAGGAATATGGGATAAAATCGAATAAGCAATCCGTTCCCCTTCTCTGTCAGAATCTGTACCAATAATCACCTGATCAGCTGCCATAACTTCTTGATAAATCTGCTTAAAGATGTCTTTAGAATCTTTGTCCTTCTTTAGTGTCTGTTTAAATAAAACATCGACTAAGGGTAACTTATCTAAATCCCAATTGTCCTTTGGTAAACCATACTCAAATAAGTGTCCTTCAGCAGCAATAACATGAACTTCATCTGAAAAGTACGGTGTGTGTTTGATTATATGAACTTTTCCTTTTTTACTAGCTGTTCCCAAGCTTTCTGCATAAGCAGCAGCCTGTGTTTCCTTTTCAGCTAGAATAACTGTTACCATATAATTGTCTCCTTTACTATTAGTTATTCTCAGTTTAAGAGATATTAGAATTTCTTGCGTTAAGGGGACAAAGCCGTACAATCAGAGTACTATTGATGTAATTTGTTATATAACTTTTTATATCCTTTCTTGCATATAAAAAAGGTACTCTCAATTGAGAATACCTTATGTCTTAACGACTTGGCCCTTTGGTAGGGGCTTTAGAAAAATTTGGGTTTTGTCCTCGATTTTTCCCTAATTGATAAGGTTTCGTGTGATGCTCAATTTGCTTGTGCATCTTAGAAACTGTTTTATGGATTCGTTTCAAAGAGTCAGTTAATTGTTTATCATTTAATCCTTGTAAATTATTTGTCCATTTGGCCATATAATCAATAACTTTTTCAGACGTATCTAATCCAAAATGTTTGGCCAACAAATGGCTAGTCATTTCAGCTTCAAGCTCTTTTTGAACTTTAGGCAGTTCTTTATACTGATCTGCAAGACTAGGATTATGAAGTGTTGCGTGAGCGAGTTCATGAATAGTTGTTGCAATTTTTTCTCCAGACGTGTTATCTGGATTAATAAGAATCAACTGTTCTTTTGGGAAAAAGGCACCTTTTGCATTTCCTAAAACATGAGCTTCATCTTTCATGATAGAAACGCCAATACTTTCAGCATAATCACATAAGCCTTCAAGTACTTCTTTAGTCTTAACCTTATCCGTATTAAAGTTATAATGACGGTTTGGCATAGCTTTTGGATAACTTTCTGGCTTCAGAGTGGTTTGTGATAACTCAAAGACTTTGTAAGTTGTAAACCTTGGTTGGCCAGTTTTAGGATCTCTTTCCTGGAATTGACGAACAGGGAGTTTACCTTCTTTCACCAATTCTTTTTCTTGTGGAGTTGCATCTGAAAACTTTTTATATTTTGGATTTCCTTTATCATTTTTAATATGATTTCCATTCTCATCTATGACAGGAATCATACGAACCATCAAGGGTCTAAATAATGTTATTTGAGACTTTTCACCTGTCTTAACAGAAAGCCCCTGATGAATAACCTCTTTTGTTTCACCAGTTCTCTTGTTAACATACGTTGCTTTAGTCTGAATAACATCCTCTGGTTTAATCCCAAGTGCTTCTCCCATAGATTTCCATTGATCATAGGTTGCGACTGCATTTGCACCTCTCCACTGATCTTGAATAAGTGCGACATTGCGCGGAGAAAGCTGAGGAAACTTACTCATAAATTCCATATATTCCATCAAGTCTTCAGGGGATTGTGTGTACTCACGAATTTTCTGGAAGGCTCTTTCACTAACATCATAAGCTGATGCCATCTTATAATCAAACGGTTCTGCTGAAGAGAGATTTTCCTGAGTCCGCTGATCAGGTTTTTGTCCTCCATTGTTAGTCAAAAAGGCATCTATTTCTTCTTGCTTATAAAGCCCTTCAGGAGAGTTCCCAACTCCAATTCGAGAAGCAAGTTTCTCCAGCTCCTTTTTAACTTGAAAATCATTTCCCCAATCACCACCGTAAGCTAAATAACCAAGTTTCTGTTCTCCCTGAATAAGTGCCAACGTCCAAGGCGCTTGAATATCTGATAATTGATCAATTTGTACTGGGCTATGAACAGCTAATTCTAATTGATAATCACGGCCAAAATCTTCTTGGTTGGTGTAAAGCATCTGACCATCAGATTGAGGGGTGCCAATTAAGTCACCTTCAACGGATAAATTCTCTTGAACTTGGGGAATGGAAGATACTAGAATCTTAGTAGCATCTTCAGCCATAATTTCTTCAACTCGTTGAGCTAATCCAGTTTTTATGTCCTGTTTAGGAGACTGAAAATTTTCTCTTGAATCACCTTCTTGTGGTATTTCTTGTGAAACTACTGTCTGTTCATTGGCTTCAGTTGCAATATCTTGATTAACTTCTTGATTTTCCAGCTGAGAAAGAACCTTCTCATCGATAGCAGCCAACTCTGGCTGTCCTTCTAAACGACGGTAACCTAACCCTAGTAAACGTGAAATTGGCTCTGTTTCATCCCCAACATCATAGCGAACATCTGATTTAATTAGTGTGCCACCAGGGGCATAGACATCAAATTTGACTTTAGTGAACGGAATATAAGCCTCTTGAGTTTCTGTTTCATTGATTGCTGGCCCCTGATGACGATAGAAGGCTTTATTTTGTTTATAGAGCTCTTCAGCAAACTCTTGATAATCTATCAAATCTGAGTCATTAAACGGAACCTGAGGGCCATCTGGCCATGTTTCTGCCCGCTGAAGACGTACATGGTAGTTTTCGTTGTGAATACGATCCTGATTCCATTCTTTATAAAATGAGCTATCTGTAAGCAATAGATTAGCTTCAGCTGCTTTGTCAATGACTTGTTTAAAATTCCCCTGACTAGCTTTAGAAAGCTCAAAATAATGATTCCACGCAGGAAGAAACTCTTCTGGGATATTAGATAAATCTTGTGGAGCACCAACATTATAAACAGCATCTAGCACTTGGGTAAATGCTTCTGGGGTAATTTCTGATAATTTTTCAACATTTAGATACTCAGAGCGATATTGCTGTTCATAGTCTACAATAGCAACCATATCACGGTCAAAAGTCAATTCATTAGCCACGAATCGATCTCGGTCTAAATCATTTGTAAAATCATAGCTATCAAGGACTCTGTTATCGAATTTGACAAGTCCTTCATAAACCATAACATTTTTGCCTATATCAGAATAAAGCTGGATATTAGGGACATCGGATTCTTTGACAAGATTCACGAGCTCCACTGACTGAAGGGTTGAAACAATTCCATTTTCTGGACTTGTCTCAAGCTCAAGATGGTCATGAAATCTGACTTGCGCCAACACTAACTCAGAGGGATCTTCACGTGATGGCAGGATATCTTGGTCATTATCCTGTCTATAGACATCAACTGTGTTTCCTGGCGTAACATCACGTACTTGGTCATTTTTTTGACTGTTTAGAAATTCTACCATTTCTGCACCATTGTCCTTAATATAATCTGTATTAATACGATGAACCCTAATTTCATCATCTTTTTCAATTAATACCCCTAGAATCGTTTTTTCTTGAGATAAGGTATCCATTTGAATATTCAAGTCTAATCCAGGCTTTAATAAAGAAGCAGGAAACATCTCATCTTGACTGTCAGTTTGAAAGGCAAGAATGACATTCTTGTCCTCAGACCGAATCGCTGCTTCAGCATCCAATCGGCCAAACTTTTCGATAGAAGATAAGTCATCAAATACAAAGGAATCGGTTTCCAAAACTTCTGATAGCATTGGTAATATTTGAATTTTATCTAAATACCCTGGTCCGACTGTTACATTTTGAAAACTCGTACGACCAGAGGAGACCTCGTCAATAAACGTTTCAGATACGGAGTCTAGTTTTTCACTATAAACCGGTGCCATGCCAGTCAAGTGCATCCAATGGCGTTTCTCAAAGTTAACTTGTAATGCCTGCTGCTTCAATCCATCTTTATAGAAATAAGTAACGGTTGTATTCGCTAACTCATTCAAATACCAATTCGCTGACTTTTGGATATCTGCTGCATAAGCATTGATGTTTCGGATATCTTTCTTTTTTGGATAATAATAGCCTTTACGCAGCCTAAAATTTGACTTTATATCCTTATCAATGTTAAAATATAAAGGAACATTGGTAGGAAAATCAGGTTGAGCTATCTGCTCAACGGGCTGCGGTGCTGTCCTTGGAGATTCGTCTCCTAAAAAACTGGAACTGCGATTGAATAATTCGCCCCCAATGTTATTAGGAAGCTCTTGGTTTTGATCAGGAGCTTTTTTTGTGAGCTCATCTAGAAACTCTTCATCTTGTCTAGCTACTTTTTGTGCTTGTTTCAGCCCTTCATCGAAAGTCCAGTAATCTAATTCAAAAGCATCCGAATTTTGCAAGAAGTTATCTAAATCTTTAAAAACGTAGTTTTCTCGCAGTAACTCTTTATCGGAATCAAAAAGAGACTCCCAATCTTTATTAACAATGTATTTTAAATTATCATATCCCATTTGAGTAACTAGAAAGTCAGTTGTCCCTGCTTCTGAATGGAATTTAAAAATAATGTTATCTTCTTTCGGGCTAAGTGAACCATATTGACGGTAACCAAACTGACCATCCTCAGATAAATAGAATTCAAGATTACCGTCACTTTGATAAGCATGCCAATAATCACTGTATAGCTCATCTTGTTTTAGGACAGTTACTGGTCTGACTGAAGTAACCGCAGAATTTTGATTAAGCTGATTTAAAAAATTGATTCTTGAGGATTGATCCGCTGTCACTGAGGGCTCATCAATAGCATCCGTAAATTCATTTGGAGGATTTTTTAAAGCATCGTTCCAATCCGTTTTAGTCTGGCCTGGTTGTAAATCTGGTAGGTCCTCGTTAATAATAGCTCCCTTTTCTCTCAGAGAGTCAATAAAGTTCCGTCCACCAGTATCATTATCTACCGCAAGAGTAATCCAATCTGCATGTTTTCCATCCGCAAAGAAATTATTATCAATAGCTGTTTGTAATCCTTCAGCTAATTGATCATGGCTCCAGCGCAACGGCCGCCCTGAAATATCCGACTGAAGTTGTGCTAAATGCCTACCAACAACCGCTTCTTTCACCCCATCCATTGATATCAGGCGTACGTCTTGAAGAGTGTCTTTATGTAATTCATAGTAGGACATTAAATCAATAGCACTTTCCGCAAAGATCAGACGATTAGGTTGGCCAATATCCACGTGCAAACCAATAATACCATCTGAATTTCGGACAATATTCTTGGCGTAACCACGTTCTGGCCACTTCTCCCAGTTCTCTTCAATTCCTTGCAGAGTCGCCCCTACAATCTCACCTGAGAAATCAAATGACTTAAAAACAACAACAGGTTCAATACTGCCATTGACTTTAGCATTAGCTTGAGCCAATACTCCTTTATCAAGAAAGAAGTCAATCGTTTCATTTGATAAACCACGTTGATCTTTTAGATAGGACCGAGCTGCCTCAAATGGTTGTTCATAGGGTTCAAGATAATAGGAAAACGGTTCTTGTACTCTCTCAACAGCTTTATATTCTTTAAAACTGCCATCGTTCAAGTAATCAATCGCCTGATTAAAGTTCACTTCTTTCATCGTTTCAACAAGTGAAATGACATCACCACCTTGATGTCGTGAAAACCAGTTCCACATGTTTTTATCAGGAGAAATAACCATAGAATCATGTTCTTTCCAGCGGTAATCTCGTCCTGAACGTACTAATTCCATATTCAGTTCATTAGCAACATCTAAAATATCACGAGATCTAGCATATTCTACTCTCTCTCGACGGCTTTTTCCACGTAAAGATGGCTGTTGTGTGTGTTCTTCTGCCATAAAAACTCCTTTCATTTACTAGAAACACTCATATTTTGGCTGATACGGTGTCGTTTCAGGCACAATAAACATTTCTCTTGGCAATGAAACTAGATCACCTACTGAAAATGCTTCAAATTCTTCTGGACTATTTTGGAAGTCTAATTCCAACTCCAAATCACCATTTTTTCCTTGTCCAGCAAAAAGAATTAATTTTTGAGTATCATCAATAGCTTTGACCAGCCAGTCAGCCCCAAAGTCAAATTCTTCTTCAGAAACGCTTGGAAATTGTAGCATGATCACCACCTCCTTCCTGTATCTACAGTTACTTCTAGTCTAAGAGATAATGGAAATTCTTGTGTTAAAGGGACAAATCATAGGAGATTTTTAAACTTTAAAAAAAAGCCATTGATAATACATCAATGACTAATTAACGCTGGGCTTGCCTGCGCTCTTCTTGTTCTTCACGTTCATCACTTCTAGCACGTTCCATAAGTGCTTTTTTATTTGCCTGCTGAGAACGATTCAATGACGCTGACAGTTGTCGTATGAAGCCCGTATCCAACTTTACAGGTCCCTGAGACTGTTGTAGCAGTGTTTTTTTGATAACTTTGCGCTCTTGTAATTGCCTAAAAACTGTCTGAGTAATTTGATTTTGATTATCATTTGTCGGTTGCAGTTTCTCATATAAACGTTTTAACTCAGAGAATCCCTTGGCATTAGCCACCCTCATTTCCTTTATCGCTGCTTCATCCGATAGTTGACTTATCTGCTGGTTTCTATTGTTGATCTGGTATTTCAACTGAAAAATAGAGATATGAGTCTGGAGTTCCTCTGCATAATCTCGTTTTGTTGTTGGCCTTCCTCTTAGCAGGGTTAAAATATTGTCGTCTTGAATCTGATTAACCAATCCCATCTCAGCCCTAAGTTGTCTAATAGGAAGCTGTATAGCTTTAGGAGTAGCCTTTGAAACAGGAAGTGAAACACTATCTTCAAACTGGCTCTTCAGTTGCTCTTTCAAGGCTTTATCATCTTCTGAAAGTTTAAAATTAGGAGTCAACTGTAGTTCAATTGCTCTCAATTCTTGCGTTAAGGATTGCTTTTTAAAGTCCACAAATGGCTGATCAGATGCTAATGGTTGTATCTGTTCCAGAAGCTTTTGACGCACCTGTAATTCTTTTTGACTCGCCTCTAGCATACTGAGCTTTAACGCATATCGGAAAGTCCCTAACTCACGACGTTCTCTTTCAGAAAGTGTAGGTTTTGACTTAGCAGCATCTACTAACTCTTTCAACTCACTTGATGATAGCAAGGATAAATCTTTTAGAGTCAAGGTTTTCAGCTGAATATTTTCTGTTAGCTGATTAACATCATAAACATAATCTGATACAAATTCTGGCTTACCAATCCCTTTACCAGTTTTATCATAGGCTTCATAGACTGGCTTTATAATTTCAAGAGGGTGTTCCCCTGCTTTCACGGAATAGCCTAATTTTTGCCAAGCTTTCAAGCTTTTAACAACACTCGCTTCAGGATACTGTTCTAGAATTTTCTGCTGGTTCAGGATAGAAAAATGGTTCAAATTTTTTTCCAGCTGAATATCCTGTATTTGTGGAGCTGCCTCTTTAAACGATCGTAAGATATTATTGGCCAATCGTTCTCGTAAATCCATCACACGACGTGCCATATGATGTTCTAAATCATATCCTTTTGACTCTGCAAGCGTTCTGATAGTTTGTCCATCAACTTTACGTAGTTTTTCATAGACTTGATTTTTTTCAGCTGAATAGACACCCTCATAGGTCTTAAGAAACTCTCTAGTTTCTTTCAAAAATTCTTGATAGGCAGCACTGCCTTCATTCTGTAAATAAGAATCAAGGTAACGATCAAGAAAGAACTTACTGACTGCAAAATCCCTAGCATTTGATCCATAGCGCCACTTCTTATTGAGAGGCAAATGATTATAAGCCTGTTCCAAAAAATTTTTTTCAGCTGAAGAAATAATCTTTTCTTCCTGATAAACAGAGGTTATTAGATCTGCTTTGAGGTTAGCTAGAATCTGTTCTTTTCTGAGAAGGTTTGATCGTGTTTCCTCTTTAAGCAAACCGTGAAAAACACCGCTTTTGAAACGGTTAATTGTTTTTTGAGAGAAATTTCCTTTATACTCCATCCGCCCACGTGGCCGATAGAATATTTTATCACGGTTAGATTCCACTTCAGACAAACCAAAATGAATATGAACATTGTCTGTATTGAGATGTATATTCCCCCACCAGAAAGCAGAATCCGAAAGACCTTCTTTCTGAATCAGGGTTGGCATCATATCACGCATGGCAGCCTTGATTGCTTTTTGATCAACTTGGCCAGTTGCAACATCATACAATCCCTGTTCAGCAAGAAAAGCATTATCAAAAGAAATGACACCCTGCCAAAGAAGCGAACCATTTTGATAAGCTGATTCCAACTTATTTTTTAGGTCGTTTAATCGACGTTTCTGGAGATAATCTGCTTCCTGAGTAAAGACAGCTGTTATTTCCTCTGATTGGTTTTCTGTCGCATACGATCGGTTCATATAATCAATGTATTCCCTAAAATTCAACTGAGTTTCAGGGACAGCTTCCTGAATACGAGCCATCTCATCTTCAGTCAATCCTTCAATCATTTGCCTATTCGTTTCCAAGGACAATTCTGTGTCAATTTTGACAGCTTCATCACGATTTGTATAATCCACATATTGACTATTAGCCTCTGTGTATTGAAGCATAAATGTAATATTAGGACTTGACGATACATTCATCACTTATGCTCCTCTCTTAATCAAAATAGCCCATCTTTTCTTAATTGAACATAATCTTTCAGGAGTGGTTGGAGCTCTTCAGGCTCAACCTTAAAGTCCTTAAACCATGGCCCAGATTGAGAAACATGCAACTCTTAATTAATTTCAAGTGAGCAACATGAGTCGGTAATCCAGATTGCTTTACTGCCTCATGAAAATCTCCTGTTTCTAAATATATGTCAACTATATCAGCCATTTTAATTATCCTTAATGTGAGTTCTTAATTGTTTGGCCACGTGCCACATCTTCTTTAATGAGGTCATCAATTCTAGCCATCAATTCATGCTGAGCTGGATCAAAGCGAGAATGAACAGACTCTAAATCTTGAATATCAAAATCATCGCCTTTTGTAATGGCATGGAAATTAGTTAATTCTAAATAAAGTAGCTGATCCAATTGACGACGGATAGATTTTAAAGCACGCCCTTCATCTGAGTTGGTCAAATTTTTTTCCAGCCGAGACAACCTCTCTGAAAAATTTTGTTTATCTTCAGTTTCCAAAAAAAGTTTATAGAAAACATCAATCAACTTAACAACAGTCGCTGACTGTTTCTGACCTGGACGTTCTAAACTTTCCCCTACATCTGCTAATAAATAGGATTTGATTTCAGAAAACTTTTGTAGTGTTTCTTCGTTAAAATAGATATTAATTCTAGTTGCCATTATTTCTCCTTTACTATGATTTTTTTGAAGTTCCTGTTAGATAATTAATCTCATATCCTGGTTGACTATTAAAAATATAAACATCAAAAGATAGAGTATCATCTTCTATACTTTGTGCTTCTAAACGAATGCCACGAGCAACTAATTCTACATTTTTAAAAAGTGGTGTTACTCGATAACGGACGTGATGATCTGTTTTCTTAATATAACTTGCGACTAAATTTTCATAGTAAATCATTGATGATTTTTCATTTTCGAAGTTAGCATTAAGCGCACGTGTACCTGTAAATAGATTTTTCACATTTGCATTCTCACCACTTAGTTGAAACCCAATTAGATGAGAACGATTATATAAATAATCTTGTTTTCCATTGAAGTTGATTTTTTTATTTTTCCAACCAGTTGGTTCCACAGATGAAATATCTTCACGTTCACTTGTTGGCATTAAGTCTTTACCCAACATTGCTTCAGCTACCCCGACACGATTCAAGAAATCTAGGTTACTGTATTTTTCCCATGAACCATTTTTCAGGCTCAACTCTTCTGTCGTAAATTGTGCCTTTTCATTAACCACTATGACTTGATGTTGACCATCAAACACTTTTGATTTTAGCTCTTGATTTTGTGTCTGATGAGTATTGCCCAAGTCCTCATTTTTTTCTTCAGGTGAATTTGATATATTCAATTGAGTAGCTAAATCATTTTGAGTAAATGCACTTTTTAAAGATTGAAAATTTTTTGGTTGTACTAAAAAAATGACGATAAATAAAACACTGACTAGCAGAAATTTATTCTTCTTCATTATCGACCTCCTGCTCTTCTTTCAGTAGCCAGCGCATCAACATCATCCATAAATTGTAACCAGTCTGTCGTTAATTCTTCCACCATATCTTGTTTAGCATAATAGGCTAATAACTTAATTTCATTTTTGAGAAGTTGATCCAATATTTGAGCTTGTTGTTCTTTAATATCTGCCAGCGTCTCTGCAAATTTATTATCATATAAATCAAGACCATCATTTTCAACAATACGATATAACTGAGACATCAAAAAATCGGCAAGATTAGGATACTGAAATTTTTCAGACATCATCTCTAATTGCACAAATAATTCATCAGGAACTTTGCGTAATCTAATTTCCTTAGTCATCCCTTTCTACCTCACCTTCATATTCCAGCCACCTTGAAATGTGATCAGCATACCGACCCATTTTTGTTTCAAAGTCTGATAAAATTTCTGTCTGTTTTTGCGTTAAACGTAAAACATGATCCGACGTTAATTTCATATTTTCTAAATGAGCAAGATAGTTCGCTTCAGCAAAATTAAATTGATCCTTTTCAATCTTTTCACGTAAGACATGAACTAAAAAATCATTAAATGATTTCGATTTTGTTCTCTTTGATTGAGCTTTTAAATAATCAATTTCTTTTTCAGTTAAACCACGTATTTTTAACTCTGTTCTTTTCGTTACCATATAAAAATAATTATCTCCTTTCAAAAAAACAGCGCCCTTCTTTTTTCTTTTGATGAGGCAAAAGCTAAAAGAAGCAAAAAAGAAAACCACAACCTCGCAACGTCACGAAAATAAATTTTCTACTTTTGCGGTTTTTCAAGAACTAGCCCACCTAATGTGTTCTAGCCCATGAAAAGAGCATAAGGGAAACTGTCCCAGCGTATCGCTGGGAGTTGATAGTATCAACGTTTCCCGTGTCCCCAATTCTCTCGGCTACGCCTACTAAATACACACGTGCTAAACACACTTACACACACCTAAACACACAACAAGCCACACAGGTACACACGCCATTAAATAACTTAATTAGATGCTTATTCAGCTGAAAAATGGAGATTACTGTTCCATATTTTCACGTTCTTTTTTGGTGGCTTCTCGTCTTGCCTTTTCCTCTTCTTTGATAATCGTAAACTCTGTTTTTAGATCATCTAAGATTGATCCAAAAGACTGATTTTTGTCCTTTTTCAACTGAATCTGAACGTAGATTTTACCAATTTGTTTTTGAAGATTTTCTTCAGCAAGCTTCCGTTCATTTTCTAAAAAAGCAACTTTTTTCTTTGCCTCTTCAATTTCTAAATCAATTTTATTAAGATCTTTTTTTGCCATTTAATAGTCTCCTTTGTTTAATAAATTTAGTATAAGAGATAACAAAAATTCTTGCATTAAGCGGACAAAGTAAAAACTCCCTAATATTAAAACTAGGGAGCATCACATGTTAAAAATCTTTCTTCAGTACGCTTTCACCTGTCACAGTAAAAGCAGCCTTTCTACTGAGTTTAAATTTAATTAGGGTATGACCAAAATCTTTCTCAATTCCAAAAGGATAAACTTTAAAAACAGGATAATAAATAGTATCAACATCTTCAAAAGTTCGTTCTGTTTCTTTAGTAACAAGATCAGTTTCATAATGAATACCTGTTGTTACTTTTCTATTTAAAAAGCTCAGTTCAACAACATCTTGATACGGTTGTTTGATCACATTTTGGTTAATTTGTCGCATTCGTTTATCTGCATCTACTTCATCTACATCAGTGTAAAAATTAATTTCTGGTGGCAAATCATCTGTTAATTTCCGAATACCTAAATAATTTTTATCAATGATATTTTTCAAGACATAATACTTAAATAATCTCGGTAGAAGAATATTTACTAGCATTACAAAAACAGCACTCATAATCCAAAACTTGCATAAGTTATTTACCATTTGTTCAGATACTGCATGATGGATAGCATAGTCAGCTCCTGATAGGAAAACAAGCAAAAGTATAATTTCTTTTAGTGATAATTTTATACGTCTAAAATCCTGTAACAACATACCATAACCAAAATCGAAGATAACCTTAGTCACTACAGCCACTACAAGACCAATAACAACTACTCGATAATCTTGTGGAAGGTGATACATCAGCAAGCCTAAAAAGCCAGCTGAGAAAAGATAAAACTGACTTTTAGCAACAAATCCAATGAGCCAATTTAAGCCACAAATAAGAGATAATTTGATTCCGTCTTTGTTTAGCGATTTCCATTTTTGAGTATAGTTTTTCATTTGTTAAGTACCTTTCATTTAATTTATTTCATTAAGTCTGTCTTACGAGACTTTGCTTCTTCTAGTTCCAAATCAATTTTTGTAAGATCTTTTTTTGCCATTAAATAGCCTCTTTTGTTTGATAAATCTAGTGTAAGAGATAATAGATTTTTTTGCATTAAGCGGACAGTTTAAATCGTTATAGTTGTTTTGAATATAGTTTTTCATTTGTTAAGTACCTTATCCATATCGCTAAATGTAATCATTAGAAAATACATCATTAGTGCCAAAATCGAAACCAGCAGTAATATTTCAGCATCAACCATTACAACTAGTTTTATCTTATTGATTAACAAAGAATCAATATTATTAAATCTAAGAAAATATCTTGCTATTAATTGAAACAACATTGGCCATAAGATAAGGAAACCAACATAAACTACTGAAGATCGTACCAATCTCCAAATACTTGTAGGTTTTAAGATATCCTCCATCAAGTTAAACATATGTTTTTGTTTAATGAAGTAAAACCAATAAATATAACTCATCATGTTAACTCCTTTAGTTCATTTCTACGGTTTCAATTGGGTTTGAGAACTCAAAGGTACCATCTTTAACAGCTACTTCTTTTTTCTTCAAACTATCAATCTTAGATTGAACCTTTTCGATATTTTGATTAGCTGTTTCAATAGACCTGTTCTTAGTCTCAACGTTACTTTCAATGGTAGCAATATTCTTTTGATTGCTTTCTAAATCATCACCAGATAGATATTTCGCCTCTTCAAGAAGTCCCTCTTTACGAGACTGATCATCTTCAATTGAAGCCTTGAATTGTTTAATTGAATTATTCAATTTTTTAATTTGGTCTTCTTGGAAGGTTTTCTCTTTTTTGATCTCTAATAAAGCAAATTCCTCACGAGAAACATTCTTTATTTTATCTCTTTTTAGCTTACTATTTTGAGTTGTAACATAGAACTGAACAACGTTGTCATCGTTTTTTTCTTCTGATTTAGAAGGCTGTTCTTGGTCGTCTGAAGAGCTAGAAATATCAACATCAATATTGCTAGTAGAAACTGTTTTATTTGTAATATCAATCGCAAATGCCCCAAAATCTTTAGGAACATTACGAATGATTACTGACATTTTATTGTCTACAATTGGAACAATTTCCATTGTCGTATCAGCAGATTTCTTCTGAGCATATAAATTCCATTTAAGGCGTTTTGCATCAATCCCACGATCAACCGGAGAGGTAGAATCTTTCGTCTCAAATTGGAGAACTATAACACCAGTTTTAGGAGAATAGGTCTGACTAGATAATCTGACTTCACCGGTTCCATTCTCAAACGTCTGTTTTGTTTTTAATTGGTCATCTGTATAAGTCTGCCTTTGTGGGGAGTACAAAGCCCCCAATAATAAGCTAATCCAAGCTGTAAATAGTACTGAAAAAATAACCAATTTTCGCTTAATCACATTTTCTTGAAACCACTTCCTAATCGCTATAAACGGTTTAGCAATTGAACTAGATTTTATTTTTTCAATCAGGTTCTTTATAGTGTCAATCATAAGTTACACAGCCTTTCTTTTTAACTTTTCGTAATCTTCTTTTAAGTCTTCATCCTTGGTATTAGCAGCAATCATGGTCTGCTTTTTTTCGCCCTTAGTGCTGAGAAAAACACCAATCACTAATACAAGCAGTACAACTATCCCAACAATAATAGGTTGTCCCATGGTATACCTTTTAAACACTTCCCAAACTGTAGGTTCACGAAACTGATCTGCAGCTGATGGCTTCAAAAATCCTAAACTTACAACCTTCAAGACAATCTGAAGAACATACGATTTTATCACCTTTATACTGAAGTAATACAAGACTCCTACCAAAAAGTAAATTATTGTACTAAATACTACGAAACTCCCTAATAATTGCAAAGTATCAGCTTTCCTATACTCTTTATTAGTAGCTAATAACATTTTTGTTTTTAATAAAGGATTCATGGGTCCGCAATTTTCATTATTAGCAGGATCTTTAAACCGTTTCCCTAACTTATGAGAAGTGCGACGCTTTTTCTTTTGTTCCCATGTCCTATTCTTTCTCCTTGGTATCGTCATCTGTCTTACTCCTTCCTGATAATAGCCATCTCACCTGACTGTTTGGCCAAAATATTTTATACAACATCGTGACTGCAAGGGATAGATACCGTTTCCGTTTTTTAATGCCTTGATTATCGTAAATTTCAACTTCAAAAAGAGGAAATACCCAAGCCGAAACAAGAACAATAAGAAAAAGATAATGTCCAGCAGCCTTAAGAATTATAATCATTCAATGCCTCCTTAATAGCTTTCTTATCAGCCCGAATCTTACCTGCTTTATCCTTAGTAGCATAGAGAAAAAGCTCGAATTTACCGTCTCTTATTGTGACTAGAGTCGCTGCTTTGTCAACGTGATATTTTTCAACCAATATCTGGCCATCTTTTGATTCTACATCGATGTAAAAAGTTGGATAAGAGCTCTTCTCAGCTGAAGTAATAACAGCTTTCTTTCCAGCCTTACAATAAGGACAGCCATTACGATAAAAGACTAGGTTAACATTTTGATTGACTGCAGCATCCACATAGACTTGTCCTGTGAGTTGCTTATTATAATCCTTGACGACATAATTACTCCAGGTAGTTTGTATCCCAACAACTGAAAAGAAGAGTACAGTAATAGCAGCTAACACTCCCAAAAACAGTTTGGGGAGCTCAAATCTATCAGTCATTATCCTTCACCCCCTAAAAACTCAAACAAATCTCCTTGAACATAACTAACCTTAGCCAAACGTTTCATCTCAGATTTTAATTTGTCAAAAGCATCCATCACTAAATTAAAACGTAAGGGATCAAATTCATCATAAACACTAACCAGTGGCAACATTGGTAAATGATCTTTCTTTTCACTCTGAAGGAACTCAAAAATTTGCTTTTCTGCCTCAATTAAACCATCTACCCGAATCAGTGCTGGTATGCTTGTAATAGTTTCTAAATTTTGATAGAACGTTACAGCAATATCTCCTGTGTTAAGTGTTTCAAATTCAGGAAATTCATCAGTGATTTTAAAGTAATAGGCAGAAGGTTCCTGGCCCACTCCTGTTAAATAATAACCACGTACAATCTTAATAGTCTCTGCCATTTAATAGCCTCCCTCTAACAAACCTTATGAACCTTAAACGGTGCATGGTAAAAATTTGGATAATGAATGATTCTTTTTGTTTTCTGAATCGGTAAAGGAGAGTGATGATTAATTTGCATGTATTGGTAAGCTAATCCTCTACTCTCAAATATCAATAGTTGTCCTTGATTATCACAAAGATAATCTCCATCTTCAAAACTAAAAATAACGTATTTCATATAGTACCTCACTGTCTAATTCTCCAGCATATCCATCATATCCATATCTATAACGAACTTGATGTTAACATATAGCATTCCTACTAAATAACTTCTAAAATAAATAATCAAATTTCATTTATAAAGACCTCCAAGCTTACTTCGTCCATAAAGAATAAATTTAATAATTTCCCTACTTATTCTCCCTATTACTTTTAACTCTACGTATACTAGATATAAATGTAATGGCAGTTTGCGGGTTTTAACAATTAACCAATGTCAGCCTCAAATAGAGATAATTGTCTTGCTTGTTTAAGCCCATTTTTAACTCCTTCTATCATCTTTTGGGTGAATCCTAAGCTCTCTTCAAAGAAAGCAGCAATATTAGCAAAATAAGCCTCCTGACGTTCCTTTTTCACCTGAATAAGGGAAAGGACAATAGCTTTAACAGAAGCTAATCTAATCCCACCACCACGGCCAGACTTAACCGCAAAGAAAATCTTATGGTCAGCTTTAAGAGCCTTGAGAACTTTATCTAATGAACGCTCAGGGATATTTAACTCTTCCCTAATTGCTTTTTTAGTCGTCTGAATAAAAGGATCTTCAGACTGATAAAAGCCTTCTAAGTAAACCATAACATCAGTTTTCCACTCATGTAGATAGCTATGCTTACGATCAGCACGTTTCTTTTTGAATTTATACCACTTTTGTTTGACAAACAGTTCTGAAGCTTTGAGATTTTCATTAACCCAAGCTTTGCAGAGAAGAGTGATATAATCACGACTTGCAGCCTCATATTTTCCCGAATAAGCCGAATGAATGACCTTCAGAAATTCGTCTTGAGAGAGCGGTTCGGCCAAGTGTCCATTAAAATCAGCTAAAACGACCTCACAATCCCCCTGAGAGACACCACTTGAAAAGTTAGCTAGTGCCAAGGTAAAGAGGACATTGTTTCTTCCCATCAGTGCTTTATCTCCCTTAATATTGGCCTCTTTCATCAAGAGTTGATACCAGGGCTCATTGATCTGTTTCACCCCTTCAGTTCCCGCAATCACTGTTAGGTTGGCCTTTTTGTTTGGAAATGGGAGGTCTGATTGTTTCATAGACCAATCTAACCACTCTTGGAACGAATACATGTATTCTTCATGGAAAAACTCTATGTTGTCTGTCCGTGGCATTCTGGCAATCCCAAAATGATTACAGGTCATGTCAACGGGTAAAGTTTGACCAAAATAATTTCTCAGGTTTTGAGAGATGGCTTTAGCAACCTTGACCACCTTAAACTGCGAATGAGCAGTAACATAGGCTGGTTCATTGAGAACGAAATAAGCCTGATAACCTTTATCGGATTTTAAAATCAGCGTTGGCATAAATCCTAAATCAATAGCAGCGGTGAGAATATCTCCTGACATCATCTCTTCAGCTGAAGAGGTAATGTCAAAGTCAATATAGAACGTGTTAATCTGTCTTAAGTTCTCTTCAGCATGACCACGTGTAATCTGCCGTCTATCGTCACTGTAAGCACCGAAACGGTAAACGTTTGGCGTCCAATGTGTAAAGCTATCTTCATTCTCAAAAATAGCTTCCATCGATGTCAACACCAATCCACGTGCCTTAATCATGTTAGCTTTAGAACGAAAAGCAAAGATAGCTCCTCGCTTGCCTTCCTCAGCTGCGGGGACTGGCTTTAAATGGCTATTTTTAAATTTTGCCTTTCTTAATCCATTTTTGAGAATCAAACTGTAAATATTAGTTAAGTCCATTTTTTTCCTTACTATCAACGATTTTATAAGCTTATCCGAAAATTTTAAAGTAACTGACCACAACTGTAATAAATGATAGAGCAGCAAAGCCAAACCATTTTGATATATGAAATCCATTAAGATTAATAGATTTTTGAATTCCAGTAGTCATACCAATCAAACCACAAAAACCTAAGAGGGAATATGGCCAATGGAATTTCATTTTCAACCACATTCTTTCTATCAAAGCATCCGTAGGTTTAAAAGGATCTTCACGAGGAAGACGTAATGAGATACCATTCTCTAAAACTAAAATTAATATGCCTAGACCAAAAGCTAGTACAATTAAAAATAAAACAAAACTAAAAAATTCTTTTTTATTCAATTTTCTGTAACTCCTTCAATTAACTTTCATACTGTGGGGAAGTGATGAGCTAGGCAAACAATAACCGTCCTGTAAATCTCTTTTCAAGTAAAATTCAGGCCTTGTGGTTGTTACATAATCACTTCGCTTCCAATTTCGACGAAGACGAGTATTGAAAAGTGATACTTTTGTTTCAATCTCTTTAAATCTGAAACCTAACTTCAAATATGTTGTGACGATTTCATGGACATGTTCTTTAGACTCTTGATTTCTAACTCTGTTATGAACTAACTGCTCTTCGTCTTCCGATTTCAAGCTTTTCTGGTACTGAATGTATAGCACTCTCATCTTTTCAATCTTATTTTGCCAGTTAAGATTATAAGGTTTACCAGAGTACTTATTTATCAGATTTCTAACAGGTTGTTTAAACTTCATCTGAATAGAATCAAATTCTCCTAAGTCAGTTAAAGGATCAATAAAACCCATTGGCTCACTATTGATTAACTGATCATAAAATTCATTTCTAATCATTCTAGCCTCCTAGTTATATCTTTTTTCAAGTACTCTTTAAGACGTATTCGCTAAGTTCATCTCATCAAATAAATTCATTTGATAGAACGCAACTTGTGACTTCTGTTGATGAGGAATAGAATCAGCAGTTTCTTCTGTTACAGTTACATCTGAACTCACTTTTTGATCATGGTCAATGACTTCATAAACTTCTAAAGTCTCAATATCCATCACAATTTCCAATCCCTTCATGGTAAGACTCCCTTCTTATGAGATTTTAAACGAATAAAAAAGGAGAACAGATTTCTCTGTTCTCCTCATAAATACAGGATTATTTATTATTCTAAAAACTCTTACCACTTACTAAAGTATTGCACAGTAGACATGTGAAGAAAAGCAATTATCTATAAACAAAAGGCAGCAAACAATTGACCTCAAGCGGTACTTATATGTTAAGATAATACAAAGGTCAGTTTATGGAACTTTGAATGATTTCTTATGCCATAACATGGCCTGATTTTTAATAGACTTGTTGGGAAACTAACTATTTTCTTTAAGCAATGGGGGCGGGCTTTTTCAAATCGTTACTTGAAAATAAGAACGCAATGAAACGGTGGAGTCGGTTGCTTGTGTGCCAATTGCCTAAAACTGGCTGGCAAAAAACAAATCAAATAGATGGAAATAAGCTGCCAAACAAGTCTAATAACAAATAAAGCGAAAAGGAGACATAGTTATGAATACTATCAAAACACGAGCAGCAGTTGCTTGGGCACCCAATGAACCCTTGAAAATTGAAGAGTTAGACCTGATGATGCCACAAAAGGGAGAGGTTATGGTGCATATTACAGCGACAGGAGTCTGTCATACCGATGCCTATACCCTATCAGGAAAAGATTCAGAAGGGATTTTCCCTTGCGTTTTGGGACATGAAGGTGCTGGTATCGTTGAAGCAGTGGGCGAAGGCGTAACAGAGTTTCAGGTCGGTGATCATGTGATCCCGCTTTATACAGCCGAATGCGGTAAATGTGAGTTTTGCCTTTCAGGAAAGACCAACCTATGCTCAGCCGTTCGTGAGACACAAGGCCGCGGTGTCATGCCTGACGGGACTGTTCGTTTCTTTAAGGATGGTCAACCTATTTATCATTATATGGGAACCTCAACATTTGCAGAACATACTGTTGTTTCAGAGTACTCTTTGGTTAAAATACAGGATAATGCGCCGCTTGAAGAAGTCTGTTTGCTGGGCTGCGGTGTAACAACTGGCATGGGGGCTGTTTTGAATACAGCTAAAGTCGAAGAGGGAGCAACTGTGGCCATTTTTGGTCTAGGCGGTATCGGACTAGCTGCTATTATTGGTGCTCGTATGGCTAAAGCCTCTCGAATCATTGCTATTGATATTAATCCCGATAAGTTTGACAAGGCTAGAAAATTGGGAGCTACCGATTTGGTCAATCCCAATAATCATGCTAAACCAATTCAGGAAGTCATTATTGACATAACCAACGGCGGTGTTGATTATTCTTTTGAATGTATCGGAAACGTAGAAGTCATGCGGGCTGCCTTGGAATGCTGCCACAAGGGTTGGGGAGAGAGTACTATCATCGGTGTAGCACCAGCTGGTGCTGAAATTCATACTCGTCCATTTCAATTGGTTACAGGTCGTGTCTGGCGTGGTTCAGCTTTCGGTGGTGTTAAAGGCAAAACACAGCTGCCGGGAATTGTTGGACAATATATGGCTGGCGAGTTTGCATTGAGTGATTTTATTACCCATACCATGTCTCTAGAGCAGATTAACGATGCCTTTGACTTGATGCATGAAGGCAAATCTATTCGCACAGTCATTCATTACTGAGGAGGCAGCCATGAAACAACTATCAAAAAATAAAATATTTGGTGGCTGGCATGAGCGCTACAGCCATTCGTCAAAGACAACGAATACTGAGATGACCTTTGCCATTTATCTACCGCCTCAGACAGCAGATAGGAGGGTCCCTGTTCTTTATTTCCTATCTGGTTTGACTTGCACAGATGAAAACTTTTCAACCAAAGCTGGTGCTCAGCAGTATGCTGCCAAATATGGCTTGGCCTTAGTCATACCAGATACGTCACCTAGGGGTAAGAATGTGCCTGATGATAAAGCTTATGACTTAGGACAAGGAGCTGGTTTTTATCTCAACGCAACTCAGAATCCTTGGTCGCAACATTACCACATGTATGACTATATTGTAGAAGAATTGCCAGAGCTGATTGAAGCGAATTTCCCTGTAACGAATCAACGGTCTATTTTTGGACATAGTATGGGCGGTCATGGCGCTTTACAAATCGGTTTAAAAAATCCAGATTGTTATGCTGCCATCTCTGCTTTTGCACCTATTGTCAATCCGAGCAATGTCCCTTGGGGGAAAAAAGCTTTCTCTGCTTATCTTGGCAAGGACGAGAAAACTTGGGCAGCCTATGACAGCAGCAAACTTGTATCACAGGTGAAAAAAGCACGACCAATTCTGATTGATCAAGGGTTAGCAGATAACTTTTATCCAGAACAACTACAGCCAGAAGTTTTTGTTCAGGCTGCTGAGTCAAACGGGATTGAGGTGCTTCTAGATCTGCATGAAGGCTATGATCACAGCTATTATTTTATTGCCAGTTTTGTCGAAAAACATATCGCTTTTCATGCTTACTATTTGGGATTAAGGAAAGAACCATAGAAAGTTGAAGGGACAACAATTTCAACAAAGTGTTCTAATCATTTCAGAAGTTGTATTCGTAGTCTTTTTTAACAGTTTCCTTGGGTGGTAGAGATGGCAAATGAAACGCCAACGTTTATAACTACTAGCTGCGTTTTGCACTAGTTTAGTTTTATTCTAAGTTTTAAACTGAAGATTTTGAAAATCCTCTCAATATTATTTCTAACAATTAAACTTCTTTTTATTACAGCGGAAACGGTTCTTTTATTGAGGCTGGAACAAAAATGTTCCAACCTTTTTATTGTACAGTGATTGACGGGCATTTTTGCATTTTGGTTTTTAGATTCAAACCTTTAACAGTCCATTAGACTGATAGCGTATCTGATTCTACGAATATCAGTCTATAGCAATACCTAATCCACTTTGTGGAAACCGGACGACAAAACCAAAATTACGATTTCATGACGATGGATCGTTTTTTGTCCTAGTACTCTCTATTTTTGTTTTTTTTTTTGACTTGACTAAAATAACAAAATGATACTTATTTGGGGAATTTACCAGTATGCTGAAACGGTGACTTGTATTTTCCAATAAGAGTCATTATAATGGTGGTAACTTTGAAAGTTGGTGACTTTAATGAACTCAGTGATAAAAAATACCTCAGCATCGCTAGGGGAAGCTTTAGCAGAAGGTGCTGTTATCATTCCAAACATCATCTTTGCAGGACTTTTATATCAGCATTATGGGCAGTATCACTTTTTACTTCCTTTCGTTTTATTATACTCATTTGAAAAAGCAGGAGTCTTCGCCATACAAGGATTTGGCGAATTGAAAAATCCATACAAAGTTTTAAGATATAGCCTCCTGCTAGCTATTTTAGGAACTTGCCTTTGTTTATTTGGTGATTTTTCCTTTTTATTTCGGGAATTGGGTGCTGTTTTAATAGGGCTTGGTTTAGCCAATTATAAGGCACTTTTCAAGACAATCAAAAGTATGTTGAAAGAAAAAAATGAATGGTCCTATAAAAGAACAATAATAATGGCTTATCTTATTTTAGGAATCATCATTTCATTATTTTTATATTTTCGCCATACTTCCATAACCTTAGTTTTTGCTTTCTTTTTGCTTATGTTGCTCACTTCATATGCCTTTATCTGTCAATTGGAACAAGAAGCCAACTTTAGCCAGCAAGTTCCTTTTGAAAGAAAACGAAATGCTTATCTTCATTTTTTTCCAGCCATTGGCATGCTGCTATTTTCTTTTTTTACAAGATTACTTAAACAGACAGCTAATACAAACTATGCTTTGTATATTGGACTTTCTCTTTGCTTATTTATCATTATCGGTCTGCTTTTTAAACCCTTGCATTTTTCTCAACAAGCTTTATTGACTTTATGGTTCGGTGCTGCCAGAAATTTTTTAGTCATCTATAGCCTTATTTACTTTATAGCTATTGATAAACTGTATATGGTTGGACTTTCTTATACAATGCTCGTTCTAGGCTTAATGCTCTCTATGACAAGCAGAAAGAAACTTCAACAGATCATAAATCCATCTTATTTTACTATCGTTTGTTTACTGGCTAGTACAGCAAGTTTTTTATTACTTTTATGGCCCTCAGCTTATCTCCTAGGTATTCTGCTAAGCTCTGCTTTTATTTCTAGCGGCAATCATGTCATTCTCCAAGAATTTACAAGAGATGAGACGTTACCGCTTTTAGAAAGAAGAATTACTCACTCCAAATTTTACGGACTGGGTGCTATTATTCAACAATTTATTTTGTTATTGACTCTGATCGGAGTTTCTTGGAAGCAACATCAATACTCAGCCTTAAGCGCCTATGCATTCTCTAGTAATGTTAAGAATTTAGAAACTATTTTCTTTTATACAAGAGTCACTTGTCTTGTTTTCATTGGAATCGCCGGGATTGGGTTGATAAAACGAAGTTTATCCTATATAGCCAACAACAATCAAAAAAGAACTAATAGCTGAATTCATAAAAAAGGATTATTCATACTTAAATGAATAATTCTTCTTTTATACGACTAATTAAGTTATCATTTCATAACATTTGTCATTATTCCTTAAAAACTCAACCAACTGACACTTTTTCTGTCCAAGGTGATGCAGTTGTTTTTAAAACCTTGTTAAGTTCATTGATATTTTGCAAGCCACTCGTACGCAACCATTGACGTGCTGCTTCCTTTCCTTCTTCCATATAAACCTGAACAGACCCTGCCCATGTGGCACGTCCACAAAGGACACCATTAAACTTAGCACCTGCCTTATGCGCAAAAACAAGCGTTTCTTGAAAAAGCTCTGCACTAACACCAGCGCTTAAGTAAATGTAAGGTAAATCTGTTGAGGCCTCCTGTTCACGAAAGGCTTGTGCTGCTTCTTCTTTACTATACACTACTTCGCCTTCAGCAAACCCTTCAACATATACCATATTAACAGGCACTTCAACCTTAAGAACATCTATACCAAAACGCTCAGCTGAAAAAACTTTCATAGCATCATTGACCTTATGCACCTTTACTTTAGCAAATTCAACACTTGAATTATTTGAGATTGTTTCGTCGTAAGTGAGAATTTCAAGGAAAAACGGAATATCTTCAGCTTGACATTCAGAGCCAATACGCTCAATGTAAGCTTGTTTTTGCACATTAACTTGTGGATCTCCATCAACATCATAATAGAGCAAGAATTTAACAGCGTCAGCACCCGCTTCTTTCAGCCGCTTAATAGACCAGTCCACTAAACAATCTGGCAAACGACTGGTTGTGTTCGCATCATAACCCGTTTTTTCGTAAGCTAACAAGAGTCCTGCTTCCCTATCACGCGCTTGTGCAGCTGGCAAGCCATATTCAGGATCAAGGAGAATAGATGAAGCATAGGGTGTTAATTCTTCTGACACCAGCACTTTCAGTTCTTCCATTTGAGCAACTGCTGGCTCCTTCATCTGATATTGTGCCATCAAACATTTCAAGGCACCGCGTTGATCAAAGGCTAGAGCTGAAATAACGCCATTTGAATCACTGATTTTTGCTAAATAATTATATTTTTGCTGTGATAAAATCATAATTCTCCCTTCATTGATTAGGATGTTAAATCTAATTTTTCAGTTAAAAGCTCTTTTAATTCTAAAATAGTGTCAGCCTCTTTAATCTTTTCTTTAAAAGTCTTATTCACTAGTAAACGAGCTATTTGGGATAATACTTTTAAATGTGTTGTCCCTGCTTCCTTTTCAGGGATGAAGAGTGCTATAACATTATTAATTAATTGACCGTCCATGGAATGCCATTCAACACCCGTCTTAAGTTTTAAAATGGCAATACTAGGTTTAACTATACTTTTGTCTTTGGCATGAGGAATGGCAAAGCCTTCCATCATGCCTGTAGTACCTTCAGACTCCCGCAATTTTAAAGCTTGAACAACGGATTCTGTATTGTTAGCGTAGCCATTATCTACAACTAAAGTTGCTAAATAGTGGAAGACCTCATCCTGAGACTCACATATCAAATTTATTTTTATCAGATTTTCATCAATCATTGTCTGCCTCTTTCTTAACCTCTTGCTTTTTCATATTTTGATTTTTGAATGAATCCCATAATAATACCAGCTACTATGGCACCGATTGCAATAGCAAGAACCCAAAGGAAGGCATGGGTAACAACTGGTAGGACTAGAAAGCCACCATGAGGCGCTGGGACCTTAACTTTCCACATATAGGTTAAGATAGCAGCAATAGATGAGCCCAGCATGAAGGTTGGTAACATGCGAAGCGGATCTTTAGCCGCGAAAGGAATCGCCCCTTCGGTAATATGAGTGGAACCTAAAATAAGATTTGCCAAACCAGCATTACGATCATTTTCATCATAATATTTTCTAAAAGCAGTGGTCGCAACAAAAGTAATGAGTGGAGGTGCAATGCATGCTGCTGATACACCAGCCATAAAGGTTGTATTTCCTTGTGCAAGTAGGGCCGTACCCGTAACATAAGCCGCTTTATTAACAGGACCACCCATGTCAAATGCACACATGCAGCCAACAATAACACCAAGAACCAATGGATTAGCATTTTCAAAAGCACCTAGCCATGCCATTAAACTCTTATTAACCCAAGCCATAGGTGAATTAACAACAGCCATAACCATTCCTGTCAAAAAGACACCAAATACAGGATACAAAAAGATTGCCTTTAAGCCATCCAATGATTTTGGTAATTTTTCAAACAGTTTCATGAGACCTAATACAATGTAACCTGCAGCAAAACCAGCGATAATACCACCTAAGAAGCCTGAGCCGCCATTCACCGCCATCATGCCGCCAACAAAACCAGCAACAAAGCCGGGGCGTTTTGCAATAGACTCTGCAATATAAGCCGCTAGAATAGGAGTCATAACGCCCATCGCAACACCACCAATATCTGTTTTCAGCAGTGCTGCAAACCAATTATATTGTTCGCTTTTAGGATCAAAAGAATAGATACCAAATAAGAAAGAAATGGCTACCAAAACACCACCAGCAACAACAAACGGTAACATATGGGAAACACCATTCATTAAATGTCTATAAACTTGCCGTCCAAAACTTTCTCCCTCAGTATCTGAAGAAAGCTCTGCACTTTCTATTTTAGTGCCGCCCTTAATTTGTCCTTTGCCAGCTAAAGCATCTGCTATTAATTGGTCTGCTTTTTTAATCCCATCAGCAACAGAAACTTCAATAACTCTTTTTCCAGCAAAACGTTCTGCTTGAACATCCTTGTCGGCTGCAATAATAACAGCTTTGGCGCCTGCTATTTCTGCAGGAGTCAATTCATTCTCTACTCCTACTTGTCCATGGGTTTCAACCTTAATAGAAACACCTTTTTCCTTGGCAGCCTGTTCTAGAGCTTCTTGTGCCATAAACGTATGGGCAATACCAGTAGGACAGCCAGTTGCTGCAATAAGTTTAAATTCTGACATAATCTTACTCCTTTATTTTTTTAACCATAATTTGTTCTTTTAATTCATTGACATCACTAAAGTCTGTGATACCACTTCTAAAAGCCGTTGAAGAACCAGCAGCTACACTTTTTGCTAATACCCTTTCTAAAGATTCCTGTCTGATGAATCCTGCCAAAAAGGTCCCCAATAAAGTATCCCCTGCACAGGCTGTGTTCACCACCTTTCCTCTAGGAGCATTAGCCTGATAGACATTAAAGTGAGAATCAATAAAAATAGCTCCATCTTGTCCTAAGGACAAAAGAACATGACGTGCTCCCTTGACAATTAATTGCTTAGCATAAGAAATCAATTGTTCCTCTTCCAATTGATTTTTGCCAAACCAAGTAGCTAATTCCTCCTCATTTGGTTTCAACAAAAAAGGATGAAATGACAAACTATCCATAATGATACAATCACTCACATCAAAAATAAGATTGATACCCTTTTCGTAACACAATTTAGCAATATCATATAGAATTTGCGATGGAACACCTCTGGGTAAGCTGCCAGATACAATGAGATAATCTCCCTTTTGAAAGTTAGAAATTTGTTGCAATAATCTACTCTGAGCATTTTCATTGACCAAAGGGCCCTGATTGACTAATTTAAATTCCTGACAGGTAGCATTTACCTTAGTAAAAACATTAATTCGTGTCAAGCCCTCTACCTCAACAAAAGGGGCAGCTATTCCTTCAGATTCCAAACTATCTGCAATATATTTTCCTGTAAAACCTCCCGAAAAACCAAGAGCAGTGTTCTCAAGCCCAAGTCTTTTCATAATAAAAGACACATTAACGCCCTTCCCATTTGCCTGAATATCATCTGATAAAGCACGATTAACCTTAGACTCATACAAGTGTTCTGTCTCAATAAATAAATCAATGGCTAAATTCATGGTACAAGTATAAATTCCCATAAATGTTTTCCTTTCTAATTTAGTTGCAATTTATTATCATATCCTGTATATTTATGATAGCACTTTCATTTAGAATGAAAATTCTAAATAAATCATTAAAAAGAAAAATTTTTCTAAGGCGACTTATATGAAAAACAACAAGAAATTAACCGAAACAGAAGAATACACTTGGCAATATATCACCCGTGATTTCAATGAAATTGGAAAATTGAATATTTCTGAACTGAGTCAAGCCATTAATGTTTCAAATGCGACCATCATTAGAACGCTTAAGAAAAAAGGATATGGCGGTTTTTCAGAATTTAAACACGAAATAGAACAAAAGAAAAATAACAGCCTGCACGTGTTAACCAATAAATCTTTAAAAAAAGATACCAGACGTTCCATCATTAAAAATTATCAAGAAGTCATGCGGACACTTAATACGCTGGATGTTACCGCCATAGAAGAAAGTATTTTAATGATTGAAAAGGCACAGCGCATTATTATCTTTGCTAGGGGATTTTCAGAACTTATCGCTTCTGAAATGCTCGTCAAATTTCAGTTGCTCAATAAATACTGCGAATTACATACTGACCCTAATATTATTCGCCCAGTCAGTGCACGGTTAACATCAAAAGATCTTGTTCTTTTTATTTCCCTTAATGGCGAAACGGTTGCTTTGGTTGATGCTGCTAGAAATTGCATTAAAAATAAGGTTAAAACCATTTTATTGAGCGCTAGTGAAAGCAGTTCTCTAGCTCATTTAACCTCACTACAATTAATAGGTTTTAAAACAGAACTATCTTACTTTCCAGACTATGAAGTCCACTCACGCTTACCACTTTCTATCCTTTCGCGCATTCTCCTAGATGCTTATGCCGCTAGTTTAAATTGAATGATTATCTAGCTCAAAGCAAAAAAATAAAGAACAAACGTAATGTTCTTTTCTTTTTTTAAGTCTTTTTATCTCTATGCCGATTGCAGAAATATTTTTCTTTGCAAAGAATGGTATCTTAATTTTATTTCTCAACAATTAGCTACGTTAGAAATTAAGGCTTATACTGATTTTATATGACATCATTTTCAATTATCAAAATGTTATTTTTTTGCTAAAATAGATGGTGTTAACAATAAGTAAAGGAATAATATTTTGACTAAATTAGACTCGTTTCATTTAGGAGAGCTTTATAGAGAACTGCGAGTAGCTAGAGGTCTGAAAATGAAAGATGTAGTTAGTGATAAATTGTCGCAGGCACAATTATCTAAATTTGAAAACGGACAAACGATGTTGTCAGCGGATAAATTATTGACTGCAATATCGGCTATACACATGAGTTTTGCTGAATTTGAGCATGCGTACTATCAATATGAAGACAGTTCCTTTTTTAAACAAGCTAAGTTAATTTCCAAATACCATTCAAATAAAAATATTGAAGGTCTTGAAAAGCTTCTAATAATTCATGATAATAATTCCGAAACTTATGATGTCTATGATAAACTTAATAAACTTGTTATTCGTTGTGCTATTCATGATTTAAACCCAGAATACATTATCTCAGACGACGATAAAGATTTCATTACAACTTACCTTTATAGCATTGAAGAGTGGACAGAATATGAATTGTACATTTTTGGCAATACTTTACAAGTATTATCAGATAGTGACCTTATATTTCTTAGCAAGTCTTTTATAGAAAGAGATTCATTATACTTGTCCATTCCAAATAATAACTTTCGGACTCAATTAGTTGTTCTAAATATTATCTTTGTGCTATTAGAGAGGAAAAAAGATTATTGTGTTCACTATTTTATGAAACACCTAGAATCTATTCTGACTTATCAAGACATGTTTGTAAAGACCGTACTTATATTTTTAAAAAAAGTTTTAAACTATCGAGAAGGAAAAGGTACTCATTTAATAGATTTAAAAAAATATATTCATGATGTTGAAGAGCTAGGGCATGAAGATGTTGCAGAATTTCTCAAAGATAATATTGTTAATCTACTATAAGATAAAAAGAACACTTGACAACTCAAGTGTTCTTTTTTGCTAGAAATAGACTAATTACTATCAATAATAAAGCATAAACAATAAAGCCAGAGTAAGCAAGCGACATACTAATAGTAGATAGCATTGGGAATATCAAGCTTGTTAATGGGGGGGCTATTACTAAGAGAGCGTTAACAGTTGTAATAATTCCACCAATTCTTTCGACTGGGTAACGATTAACCACATCAGCAGAAAATCTTGGGGCAACAATTCCTAATAAGAAGGCAAGACTACTATTAGCTAAGAAGATTATCCAAATACTATTAAGATTAAAACCAATACCTATTAGAAGAATCATCACGTCAGACCATACATTGATATGAAAAATAGAATATTTTCTAAGAATTTTTGATGTTAAGCTATTTCCAAGTATCATAGATAATGTCATAATTCCTGATAAGAGAGAAATCTTAACAGGATTACTTAACAGAACTAGTTCATTATTGCTTTTTATAAATAGAGCAAATATAGGAGTTAAACCCCCAAAAAATCCATTAAGCATTGCTAATTGAATGAGATTAATTAGTAATATATTGTCAGATAGAAAAGAACGTAAATTCTCTTTAACAACTAGAAATGTCTTCTCACGTTCAAATATTTTTATTTTGGTTTCTTGATTTTTCAGAGATGATTTAATCAACCAGTAAAGCAAGGCAACAATTAGGAAAATGAGAGCATTTATCATCGCTAATGAACTCTCTGTATAAATGGTTAGCAATGATGCACCAATAAAGGTTGTAAAAACAGTGACTAGTTGTGTCCCAACGCTGACAAACCCTTGTGCTTCTTCCATATCTTCCGATTTAATTAGTATTTTGGTAAAAGGTGAAAATAGCGCGGTTGAGTAATTCCCACTAATATCAGAAAGCAGATTTAATAAGGAGGCAAATACAACTAAAATCAAAGTTGGAGGATATTTAAAAATAAATCCTATACCAATATACATGACTGCTCTGAAAAGAGAGCTTCCTATCAAATGTCTTAATTTTTGCCTTTGTCTATCAGCTACTACACCTAAAAATAAACTAATTAAGATAGGAAGAGTTTCTGAAGCTGATACTACCATAACTGCTATGCTTCCATCTGTAAGAGAGGTTGCTGTCGTTAGCATTGCTGTATAGAATAGTTTATCTCCAATCTTTGATACGAGATTAATGCTAGCAAGTTGAGTGAAGAGTTTATTTTTCTTGAAAAAATTGAACATTTATTCTCCATTATAAAACTAGGTATATTATAATAAAAAAAGCAAAATTTGATATTGGAAAATTCTTTTATCAAATTTTGCATACAATCTTTCAATAGTCTCCTGTAGTTTCTATAATAATTTGTATTATGCAATGATAATAAGACCTTGTTCTGTTGCCATAGTTCTTCACCTCCTTCAAATAGGTTTTTCCTAATGTTACGCAATAATGATGAGACCTTGTTCCGTAATCATATGCTCACCCCCTTTCATTTATTGTTTATTATTGATTTTTGAGCATTCAATAAGCATGTATGGTGAGTTAATCTTATAATTTTCATTATTATAGTTACCATATACTTCTGTAACCGATAACCCAGCCTCATTAAGCAAATACTTTAATTCATTTAATGAGTACAGTCTTAAGTCAATTGAATACTTTTTATCTATCCCATCAATAATTCTGATTTGATTAATCTTTAAAGTTCCTTTTTCTGAATCAAAAAATCGGTCTTCAAGTAAATAACCAGTTGTAGAGTTCCCAAACCATACGCGTTGACTAAGACTTTTTATAAGATAGTCTCTATTTGTAAGATGTAGAACAAAGATTCCATCATCGGATAACAGATTTGTACTAATATTTTTAAAAATCTTGATAGTTTCATCATCTGATAAGTATCCAATAGAACTTTCCATGCTATAAATTAAATCATATTTTACGCTGGGGTTAAAAAATTGAGCATCAGATAAATATATTTCTCCTGATATATTATTTTTTTGAGCAGTATTTACTGCTTCGGGATTTATATCAACACCATCCACCATGTAACCTTCATCATTTAATTTTTTTACATGTCGACCAGTACCACAACATAAATCTAAAATAGTCATATCATTTTTCGAAGTGACTTTTAAATAATTATTCTTCAAAAAACTAATTTGTGATTCTAATTCTATATTTAATAATTCTGAATATACTTTTGAGTAAGAATAATTAAAAAAATCATTTATATCATTATTTGATTGAGCTTTTTCAAAATCTCTTATTTGTTCTAGTTCCAAATTAACACCTCAAATCCTTATTACGTATAATATCACAAAAAATAACTATAACACTTTTTATTCAAATATGAATATTAAATATCGATAATTTTCATATTTAAGAAAAATGGTTACCAATTGACATATAAAAAAGATTGAAGAATAATGTTTCTTCAATCTATTAAATTAGCGGTCACTATTTCGAATTCATAATATTACTAGTTAATTTTCTAGACTATCGTCGTTCTATTGTCCTCTACGTCCTATATTTTCTCTTTAAGATCTCTTTAAGATAAGTAAACGTTTTGGGAAATTGATTATGAAAAAAGTCAATTAAGTACCTATTGACGTTTTAATACCATAACTTACCAATTTACTCCAACCAAAAATAAAATATCCTAAAAATTCCCATTACGTCTGATATAATTGAACTCTTGGAAAATTTTAAACACTTACAAGAGATGATTGATATAGAACTTGGACTAACCAACCAAAACCATTTTATCTTTCAGCACTATACCTACACTCACAATGTTCCTAATATTGCTACTGTCAATAAAGCTTTAAAGAATTTACTAGAAAAAATGAGAATTGAACCAATGATAACGACTAAAAATAAAGATGCAAGACATACTTATAGAAGCTACCTCTGGCATAACGGGATTGATTTAGAGATCTAAGATATAAAGATATTTCTATGTTGGTAGCAGTTTATGGGCATACCTTATAAGAAAAAAATCGATCAAGAATTTAAAGTTGTTAGAACTTTACTATGATTTCCCAACAAAAATACTTTTAATTAGCGAAAAAGCCCAATTCAAGGGCTTTCTATCTTGTATTTTTATGCCGATTGCAGGACTTGAACCTGTGACCTACGCGTTACGAGTGCGTTGCTCTACCAGCTGAGCTAAATCGGCTAACATTAGTATTTTACTATTTCTAAAAATTTTGTCAACAAAAATAGTTACTTTCGATTGACACAAAAACAGATAGTAATCCTTTAAAAATCCCAAGAGTTTAAAACTCTTCTACTAATAACTAATAATCTAATTCTTTTTCTTTGCATTTCCACAAATAATATAAACCTTCCACTATCATAACAATGAAAATAAGTGAACCCAGCAACAAAAGAATTAATAAAACAACCAAAGGCTTGAATAATGTCCAAAAAATGGGAGTGAGAAAATAGAAACCTATCATTAGGCTAATGGTAAAAGCAATCATAGGGAAAAAACTTAACCAAGCAAGTAGAGAGCGCAGCCCTTTCCTTTTGAAACCTCAAACAGAGCATGAAACATAATGTCAACATCGCTTCTACCGTATGTGCCTCACATCAATTTTCTGATTGGAAATCTTATTTTATCTCATTATAACAAAAAACCCCGCCTAAGCGAGATTTTCTTGATTGGTATGTTCAGCAAAATTAAGCTTTACCTTCTGAACCAAAGACATCAATACGTTCTTCAACCGCTTCTGTAATAGCTTCAAAACCTGGTTTCAAGAATTTACGTGGGTCAAAGAGTTTCTTCTTGTCGTATTCTGCTTCATTTGCTTCGTATTCAGCAACGAATTTACGAGTAGCTTTTGCAAAGGCGATTTGGCATTCAGTATTTACATTTACTTTAGCAACACCTAATTTAATTGCTGCTTGGATTTGATCATCAGGAATACCTGAACCGCCGTGAAGTACGATAGGGAAATCAGGAACTGCTTCTGTCAATTTTTGCAAGTGGTCAAGGTGAAGACCTTTCCAGTTAGCTGGGTATGGTCCATGAATGTTACCAATACCTGCTGCAAGGAAGTCAATTCCAGTTTCAACCATTGCTTTTGCATCTTCGATTGGAGCCAATTCACCGTCACCAATGATACCGTCTTCTTCACCACCGATTGTACCAACCTCAGCTTCTACTGACACCCCGTTTGCATGCGCAAATTCAACAACTTTGCGAGCCTTTTCAAGGTTTTCTTCAACTGGAAGATGAGAACCATCAAACATAACTGAAGTATAACCAACTTTGATACATTCAAGCGCATCTTCATAATGACCATGGTCAAGATGGATAGCAACTGGTACAGTAATTCCCATTGATTCTACAAGATCTTCAATAAGGACTTTACAAAGTTTGTATCCACCCATATATTTGGCAGCACCCATTGAAGTTTGGATAAGAACTGGAGCTTTTTTAGCTTCTGCCGCACGCAAGATAGCTTGGGTCCACTCGAGGTTATTTGTGTTAAATCCACCAACAGCATAACCATTATCACGAGCTGCTTGGACAAATTTTTCTGCTGAAACGATTGCCATTTTTAAAGGCCTCCTAAATATTTTTTGGGTCAAACCCATTACGTTGTTTATTTTATCACTTTTACAGTAAAATTGCCAGCCCTTATCAAAAGTTTCAACCTTTTCTCTAACTGACCTAGACAACAAAAAAAGCTGACTTGAACAGTCAGCTCACTTTGCGGAGAGAGGGACTTGAACCCTCACGACCAAAAGCGGTCACAAGATCCTTAGTCTTGCGCGTCTGCCAATTCCGCCATCCCCGCGATAGCAACTTTTTAAATTATATCAACTAACAAAGATAGTGTCAAGAGTTTTTTTGCTTTTTTCAAGTGTCAAATCTTAAAAAGGTCAATTGAAACCACCAAAGTAAAATCAAAACTTTTGATACTGAAAAATATATCTATAAAACGTCAACATTTTTCCCTTGAAATTATAGTAATCTCCTCATTACTCAAAGTGACTTAATACAATCAAATTCGTTATTACTTTAAGCTATTTAATACAATAATAGCTGCTAAAAAATAATTTTGCATGGCAAAAAACTTAAAAAAACAGAAAAATAACACAATAATGTCTAAATAATAAATATTTCATTACAATGATAAAATCCTCTTGAATTTTTCTTGAAAAAAACTAAACTATACGTGTATTCGTTTTGTTGGCAGCCAATTTCTTTAACTATAACGGGTATAGAAACCATATTTATTTAAAGGAGATTCAGTATGAATAGTTTAGCTTTTGAAAAGTTTGAATCTTTGGATGCTGATTGTCTTGTTCAATTCCAAGGTGAGGGTTGGGTTGGTGCAGTCGCTGGAGGTGTCGCAGGATTTATCGGAGGTGCTGCATTAGGCGCAGAAGCGGCTGCTCCACTTGCACTTATTCCTGGTTTTGGTTGGGTTACCGATGTTGGATGTGCTACTGTTGGAGCTATTAGTGGTGCTATTGGTGGAGCCGCTTCTGGTTATAAAGCATCCGCATGGTAAAAAGTTAAAAGATAAAGGAGAAATTTTTATGAACACTTTAGTATTGGAACAATTTGAAACTTTAGATGATGACTATCTTGCACAAGTCCAAGGTGAAGGTTGGCTCGGTGCTGTTGCTGGAGGTGTCACTGGAGCTCTTGCCGGCGCTAAAGCTGGTGGAGCTGCTGCGCTTCCAGTTATGTGCATACCTGGCTTTGGTTGGGCTACTGAAGCCGGAGTTGTTGCTACCAGTACTATTGCTGGTGCTGTTCTTGGTGCCGGGGTCGGTTACAATACGCCATTATAAAGAGATTGTGCTGAATATATGATGTTTATTATTTACTCGTTCATACTATTAAGTTTTGCAGTATTAGTCTTAATTTCTAAGTATAGCCGAAGCGGTACTGTCAAGCTTCTCTGTTTTGGAATTTTTATTCTGGAATGTATTTTTGTAATAGCTAATATGATTTATTCATTTTTGAATTGAACGATTAGCTGTAATAATGATCCAAAAAAAGAAACACCTTCTTAAATCTCATTTACTAGATTTAAGAAGGTGTTTCTTTATAAGCAAAAGTTTAATCTACATGGAATCTTTTTACTGAAAGCCGTGTCAAGTAACTCATTTTTCTATCAATTTAATGTGTCTGACTGTTTTCATTTTCAACCGCTGCCGTAATAAAGGCTGTATAAAGTTCTTCCGGGCGATTCGGACGAGACTGTAATTCTGGATGATATTGGGCTGCAACAAAGAATTTTTTATCTGACAATTCCACCACTTCTACCAAGCGATTATCTGGTGATACTCCTGAAAATACGAAACCAGCCTCCTCAAATTGCTGACGAAAGGCATTATTAAATTCATAACGATGACGGTGACGGCGCTGTACGACCTCTTGATTGCTATAAGCTGATGCTGTTTTGCTGCCTGGTTTCAATTTACATGGATAAAGACCAAGGCGAAGCGTTCCTCCCATATCCTCAATATCAATCTGATCGCGCATAATATCAATAATTGGATATTTGGTATCTGGATCCAATTCCGCAGAATTAGCTCCTTCAAGGTTAAGGACATGACGAGCATATTCAACACAAGTCAATTGCATGCCAAGACAGATTCCTAGCATAGGCACATCGTTTTCACGCGCATAACGAATAGCTTCTATTTTCCCTTCTGTTCCACGATGGCCAAATCCACCCGGAACAATAATACCATCAACATCTCCCAGCAAATCAGCAACCGTTTCAGGAGTGACTTCATTAGCATTAATCCAATTGAGATCAATAGCTGTATCATTGACATAGCCCGAATGCTTAAGAGCTTCAACGACTGATAAATAAGCATCTGGCAATTCTACATATTTCCCAACTAAAGCAATCTTAGTCTTTTTCTTGAGATTCATAACCTTATCAACCATTGCTGACCATTCGGTCATATCGGCAACAGGCACATCCAGTTTTAAGTGATCGCAAACAATCTGATCCATATTTTGTGCTTGAAGATTTAACGGAATTTGATAAAGATGATCCACATCAAGTGATTCAATAACAGCTTCTGGAGCAACATCACAGAATTGAGCTAATTTATTTTTAATACCTTGTCCGGCTGGCTGTTCTGTCCGAATAACAAGCATATTAGGTTGAATTCCCAAACCACGCAGCTCTTTAACAGAGTGTTGGGTTGGTTTTGTTTTCATTTCTCCTGCAGCTTTGAGATAAGGAAGCAAAGTCGTATGAATATACATGACATTATCAGCACCCACATCAGCTTTCATTTGACGAAGGGCTTCAAGGAAGGGCAAGCTTTCAATATCACCAACCGTACCACCAACTTCAGTGATAATAACATCTGAGTCTGTTGTTGTAGCTGCACGTTTAATTTTTTCTTTTAGAGCATCTGTAATATGGGGAATAACTTGAACAGTTGCTCCAAGATATTCACCTTTACGTTCTTTACGCAGAACCTCGCTATATATCTTTCCTGTTGTAACATTTGAATATTTATTCAGATTAATATCAATGAAACGTTCGTAATGTCCAAGGTCAAGGTCAGTTTCAGCACCATCATCAGTCACATAAACTTCACCATGCTGATAAGGACTCATTGTTCCAGGATCAATATTAATATACGGATCAAATTTTTGAATGGTTACTTTAAGCCCACGATTTTTCAAAAGACGTCCAAGACTTGCAGCAACAATTCCCTTACCAATTGACGAAACGACACCACCTGTTACAAAAATATATTTTGTCATTAAATGCTCCTTTGTTTTATATTGTGAGGAAAATGAAAAAATGCCCCCTACAAGTAGAGAGCTTATTCTGACCTCAAAAGAGGTGCCCAATAAATAATATAAACTATCTTATGAATTTTGTCAATGAAGAAATTTATTCTCCTTCTTCATCTTCCTCATCATCAGAATAATCGTCATCTTCTTCATCTAAATCAACATTTTCGTCTAAATCTTCATCTGGAATGATTTCATTGATTTCAGAATCATAGGATTCAACCTCGGACTTTTCATCATCTGGATCTTCCTCATCATATTCTGTATCCTCTTCAGCGGCATTAAAACTTTCATCTTCAGGATCGTCATCACTGTAATCAATAGCATCCTCATCACCATCCATAAAGGCATTAACACGTTTCCTCTTATGTTTTGGTGCACCGTCTTCATCTTCTTCAAGTGTCACAATCTCTTCATCAATTTCATCAATACCATACCAAGATCGCAGACCCCATTTGTTTTCACCAAGTGGGATAAAGCTACCATCTGTGTTTAAGTCTGAATAGAAAAACGGTAACGCTTCACGAATGTCTGCATCTGACTTTTCTAAATAAACTTGAATCGCATTAACGAGATCACTAAAATACATTTCTTTATCTCGGCCACGTTCTTCTAAAATGGCACGAGCAACTTCAATCATTGACAATTCACTTTTTTCTTGTCCAGCAAATACTTCTAATTCCAAAGTAGTTCTCCTTATCATAATCGGTCAAGGCTAAATCCCCACAATAATCCGATTATCTATAATTATCGTTCCTTACTATTTTACGCTAAAATGTATTATTCGTCAAAGGTTAATTCTTCTTTCAAAACTGATAAAAGGGAAGTATCTTTATTTAAAATCCTAAGATAGTAAATCTCATCAAATCAACTATCACAAATTACGCATAATGCCCACCAGTCTTTCTTTGTAACAATAATGCAAAAAGCCGTTCGAAATAAAAAACTAAGTACGAATATTTTACAAATAAAATATTTCAGATTGAAGACAAACCTATTTTCCAACGTAAAAAAATTTTGAGCTCTGCAAATTTCAATTTTAATTTTTCTTATTTGCGAGCGAAGCGAGCTCTAAACGAGATTTTCCGCCGTGATAAGAGTGCCTGAAACTTTAATGTTTCAGGCACTCGGAAGATTTGAGACCTTAGGCTCAAATCTTAGGTATGGAATTCCGAAGGAAGTCGCTACCGTCCGTATCACCTAAGGAAAGTCTCAAAAGAAGACTTTTTCTACATTCTCTTTTTTTGAAATACAGGTTTTTTAAACACAAAACAAGATATGAACGCTGCTTTTTATCATATTATTATCCATGGTGCTAGTTATGAAACAATTAAAGGCAATGTTTTCTTGCTATTATCGACGCTATGCCTCTACAGAACTGGCGCAGCGTCGAAATATCAATCATTGTAAAATTAGCAACAGCTCCATTCTTGTCCTTTTAGCGCTTCAAGTTGAACTTGACAGCAAATTCCAATACTGATTTTATTGACTATGTCAAGTGTTGCTTGTGAAAACCGGCTTAGAGCGAACCCGATTCTACCGAAGAGCTCGGTATCTTATTCCTTTATTAAGGTGAATTTATCAAGGCATGACGGGGCCATTTGATTAGGACGATATCGTCATCATGGATAGCTTTCCGCTAGCCGTTTGTTCGCCAGCTCGCAATTATAAGATTCGTATTTGGCTGTTGCCTATAATCCTTCAAAAGAGATGTGGTTTTACGGCTTTAAAGCCCATACGCTGGTGACCTGTCAGGATTTATTTGAACTATGTCGTGACACCAGCATCTGAGTGGCCGAAGAACTGCTTGAGAACACAATCTTTCCTGTTTTTTAGCTGACTGAGGTTCCCTTAGTGAGGCCTTAAAACAATCTCTAACACAGAAAGGCTACTGTTTTTGGACTCAATATGGCAAAAGCTAAACAGCATAATCAGGGGAGGATCAAAGCCGAAAGACTAACCATTGAAACACAATTCTCAGTTCTATGTTCTGAGTTTGATATGGAAAGACCATTAGTGAGAAGTTTAGAAGGTTTGGGGCTTTGATTAGAACAGGTTATCTTTGCTTATAGCCTAGGATTTTTACTAGCACCACGGGTATGTTATCCTTAATACATTAGATCATAAAAAATCACATTTTTTGCACTCAAAAAGCCAGATGTTTCTCCCATCTAGCTTTTATTTTTTATTTAACTTTAGCAGAATCAGTAATAACGTTAACCGCTTTTTTCATTGCAATGTCATGTTTGAGCATATCTGGTGAAAGAAGAGAGCGCACTTGCTCAGCTTCCATCTTGTATTCTGTTGCAAGATCAGAAATTTCTTTTTCAATTTCTTCATCTGTCGCTTCAAAGCCTTCTGCTTTAGCAACTGCTTCAATAACAAGGTTTGTTTTTACGCGTTTGTCAGCATCCGCTTCGTATTGCTTGCGAAGATCCTCTTCAGTTGTACCTGTCAATTGGAAGTACATCTCTGATGAAATCCCTTGGCGCTGCATATTACCCATGAATTCTTGCATCGCACGTTGGACCTCATCATGAATCATTTCTTCCGGCAATTCAACGATTTCAGCATTAGCGACCGCTAAGTCAATAGCTGCTGCTTCAACAGCATCATTGTATGCAGTCTCTTTAGTAGCTTCCAGTTCCTTACGATACTTAGCTTTTAGTTCATCCAATGTTTCAACTTCTTCATCAATATCTTTAGCCAATTCATCATCAAGTTCTGGAACTTCCTTGGCCTTAACTTCATGAATAGTCGTTACGAATGTTGCATCTTTGCCTGCAAGATCAGCAGATTGGTAATCTTCTGGGAAAGTAACATTAACCTTAACTGTCTCACCAGCCTTTTTGCCAACCAATTGATCTTCAAAACCTGGTATAAACTGACCAGAACCAAGTTCAAGCGAGAAATTATCGCCTTTACCACCATCAAATTCAACACCATCAACTGAACCAACAAAGTCAATCACGACAGTATCACCTTCAACTGCTGCATCTTCTTTAAGAACCAGTTCAGCTAAATTATTGCGTTCACGTTCAATTTTTTCATCAACTTCTGCATCAGTAACCTCTTTTGATTCTTCTACTGATACTTCAAGATTTTTGTAATCTCCAAGCTTTACTTCTGGTTTTGTTACAACTTCTGCTGTAATTTCCCAATCCTTACCTTTTTCCATTGACTTAACATCAACTTTCGGCTGAGTGACAACATCAAGTTCTAATTCAGCAACGGCTTCTTCATAAGCTGCTGGTAAAATACTGTTTAAAGCCTCTTCATAAAGAGCCTCTTCTCCAAATTTTTGATTAAAAACAGTACGTGGCATATGACCTTTACGGAAACCTGGTGCTGTTAAATCCTTTTTAACTTTATTAAAGGCCTGATCAAGAGCTGGTTTGATTTTATCTTGACTGATCGTAAATGTAACAACACCACGATTGGTAGCTTTGTTTTCAAATGATGTAGACATGAAGTCATTTCTCCTTAAAATTTATTTGCCTTTCCAGTGTATCATATTTATTGCTAATTTGGAAGTTTTTTTCTTTTTGAAAAACTTCCAAACTCTCTGAAAATAGCAATTAAAGTTAGTTTCTTTCATAAAAGAAGAGGGTTTTATGAAATCCTTTTCATTTTAGTTTAAAAAAGGTATAATATAAGCAAATTTATCCTAAAAAATAACAAATTAAAATTTAGAAAGGTACTATTTATGACTGATACAACTATTACAAGCACTTTTTATGAAAAAATTGCTTCTGCCTGTCGCAAAAAAGAGGCACTTTTTGATGAAAACCTTGGCCGTTACGCTCTGCGTTCCATGTTTGCTGGTGCTTATTTGACAATGAGTACTGCAGTCGGTGTAGTTGCAGCCGATGTTATTTCACAATTCTCACTTGCCTTTGGACGATTTGCTTTTGCTTTTATTTTTAGTTTCGGCTTGGTTTATGTTTTGCTCTTCAATGGTGAGTTAGCGACATCAAACATGATGTTTCTCTCTTCAGGAGCTTACTACAAACACATCTCTTTCAAGAAAGCCATAACCATTTTATTGACATGTACTTTTTTCAATTTAATCGGTGCTATCATTTTAGCTTGGCTCTTTAACCAATCTTTCTCTTTTGCTCAATTGACACATAAAAGCTTTTTAGTTAATACCGTTCAAACCAAATTAGCTAAGAGCGATTGGCAAAACTTCTTTGAAGGCATTACAGCCAATATGTTTGTCAATATTGCGATTTTAGGGTACATGCTTCTTAAAGAAGAAAGTGCCAAAATTACTATTGCTCTTTCGGCTATCTTTATGTTTGTCTTTTTAATCAACGAACACTTGATCGCCAACTTTGCCTCATTTATGCTGGCAGCTTTTAGTTCTGTAGAACACATTAAAGGACTTGAATTTTTCAATGTTATCCGTCAATGGATTATTGTTTTCTTCGGTAACTGGATTGGTGGCGGCATCTTTATCGGTCTGGCTTATGCTTGGCTTAATCAGACTAAAACGCCGCATAAAGAACAATAACCTATTAAATAAGCCAGTAGGCATAATAACTTGATTCATGGCTTTCAAAGGTGTTATTGTTTTTATTAATCTGCTTTGAAAGCCTTATGATATGTTATTGTACTGATGAAGTCAATTTTATTGCTCCCATTTCCCATCTCAAGCAGAATTGAGAGCCAAATTAATTCTTGTAGGATTCACATTTCCCTATTTTTTCATTTTTTGATAAACTAAATTTATGAAATTGATTACTTCTTATTTTGGCCGTTTTAACTTAGAAAACCTCTTATTTGAATTTGCGTCAAAACTATTGTCCCTTCTGCTTCTACTCATTGTTTTTATTATTGCTAAAAGAGTTATTAGTTATCTTTTTGAAAAAACAATTGCAAGATCCACTGCTCTAGCTAGATATAGCCAAGGCCGACAAAAGACCTTGATTAAGCTTTTTCATAATATCATGGATTATAGTCTCTATTTTCTGTTGATATATTGGATTTTAGCTATTATTGGTCTGCCTGTTTCAAGCCTTCTAGCTGGTGCAGGTATTGCAGGGGTGGCTATTGGTCTTGGTGCTCAAGGATTCCTTTCCGATCTGGTAAATGGCTTTTTCATTTTGCTGGAACGTCAGTTTGATGTTGGAGATTCCGTTAAATTAAGAGCAACAACGGGTTCAATCTCTGGAATAGTCTCTAGTGTTGGCATCCGAACCACACAAATTCGTGATTTTGATGGCACTCTGCATTTCGTCCCCAATCGCAATATTACCATCGTCAGTAATTTGTCACGCGGTGATATGCGAGCACAGATAGATATTCCTATCTATGCTAATACTAATCTTAGACAAGTAACTACTATTATCAAGCAAGTCAATGAAGACAATATCAGTCAGTTTCCTGAAATCGTTGGTGTTCCTAATATCTTAGGAGCAACGACCTCTCCCGTCACAGGTCAAATCGTTTTTCGAATAGATATTTTTGTTCAAAATAGCAAGCAAAATCATATTTACTATACTTTTTATCGCCTCTATCAAGAAGCATTGCTGGCAAATCATATTTCCCTGCCAACAGCTAATGCCATCCCTATTGCTAAAAAATAAGAAGGCTATTATCACAAATCAACAATTAGAAAATAAATGTAGGTCAAACGCCTACCACTACCGTTGATAATAATTTCCAAAACAGACCACAAACGCTAAAAGCCCTCATTAGAATGATTTCTAATGAGGGCTTTATGCTTATTCTTATTTCCAAATTCATTTTTACAATTTTAAAATTTACGAATAGGATCTGGCTGATAGCTAGCACGGCTGCCGCCGATTAACTTAGGCCGACTGGCAAGAGCCGTCAAATGAGCACCCTCCAGTTCTCTTAGGAGAGGACGCAAAGGAACTTGGACGCGTTTCACGTGCATACCAATAGCAGTATCTCCAATATCAAGACCTGCATCAGCTACAATTTCTTCAACTTCCACAGGATCTTTCATGTATTTAAAAGCTGCTAGTTGACCACTGCCGCCAGCATGAAGATTAGGCAGGACATTTACAATTTCCAAATTTCTTTTATCAGCTAACTCTCGTTCAACCACAAGAGCACGATTGAGATGCTCACACCCCTGAACCGCTAGGTAAATTCCTCTGTCATTGAGATAAGTAAGAATCATCTTAACAATAACTTCTCCGATGTCAAGATTAGAATTCTTCCCAATTATACCACCGGCAACCTCACTGCTGGACAGACCTAAAACAAAAATCTGTCCTTTCTTGATGTCGCTTCGTTTAATCAGATCTGCTAGAACAATTCTCGTTTCTTCGGCTAAGTTTTCTAAATCCATTTTCAACCTCTTTATTTTCGTTTATCATCACTAAATCAGAGATGATCAAGGCTTCACGCGCCTATAGGCAAGGCTAAGCGTATAACCAACAAACATACCAAAAAAGTTTTGCAAAATATTGCCCCAAGCACCGGCAATTGAAGCTCCTAATCCATACATAGGAATGGAACAGAGCAAATAAATACTAATCATAGACAGGGAAGCTAAAGCCAGACCTAAAAATTGTTTTTTCCCAGTCCAACCAGCAAAGTAACCTTGTGAGCCATGCGCTAAAAAACTGATAAACATCCAATTAGGGTAACCGGCAATCAAATCAATTAAAAAACCAGATAAACCACCAACAATCGCAGCTTCTTGGGAGCCTAGATAAAAGGCTGTAAAATAAATACCTGCATCTAATAAAGTTAAAAAGCCAGTTGGTGTCGGAATTTTAATAAATAACCCAAAAACAACGCTTAAAGCTGTTAAGACAGCTAAAAGACTGATTTCTTGTAAATTACTGTTTTTCATAATGTTGATTGACTCCGTATTGATCTGAATGCTGAATAGCCTGATAGACAAATTCTTTGGATACTTTAACTGCTTCTAAAACGGACTTACCTAACACTATTTGACTGGCAATGCTTGATGCAAAAGTACAGCCTGCACCGATATTGTTATTTGCCAGCAAAGGATAATCCAAAGTTTCCATCTTTTCACCATCAAAAAAGACATCTATCGCTCGTTTTGAACTCAGTCGCGTTCCTCCTTTAACAACAACATTTTTAGCCCCTAAATGATAAAGGCATTTGGCAGCTGCCTTCATATCATCAAGATTTTTTATTGGCATTTGCGTCAATAATTCAGCTTCAGCCAAATTCGGAGTAATAACAGCAGTATGAGGGAAAAATTTTAAGAGCTCATCCCTCAAAGCACTAACCTCTACATCATGACTTTCTTTACAAACCAAGACAGGATCAAGTACTACTGGAAGATCGTCATGTACCTTAACAAAATCCAAAGCCTGCTCTGCTATGTCCACATTAGGCAAAAGACCAAGCTTAATACCTGAAAGCGGCACATCTTTGAGACTACTGAGTTGATGGCCAAAAACAGCTTTGTCTGTTGCAAACACTTCAAAGCCTTTATCAGTCATTGCTGTTAAGCAAGTCACTGCTACAAAACCATGTAAATGATGGCTTGTGAAAGTTGCTAGATCTGCATGAAGCCCACCTCCACTAAAAATATCGTTACCTGAAATAGCTAAAATATACTTAGGCGTCATAAATAATCTCCTTAAGATAAAGTCCATTGCTTGCAGCTGTCGGACCAGCTAGACTGCGGTCCCCAGATTCTAAAATTCTGTCAATTTGGTCAATCGGCATGCGGCCATTGCCAATTTTTAATAGGGTTCCAACCATATTTCTGACTTGTTTATAAAGAAAACCACTTCCTGTAAACGTAAAAATGAGAAATCCAGTCTTGTCGTCTTTTTCAACAGTAGCACGGCTGATTGTTCTAACCTTGTTTTCCACGCTAGTACCAGACGCTGTAAAACCAGTGAAATCATGGGTTCCACGTAATTTTTTAATAGCCGCTTTAACAACTGAAAAATCCACTTTATACGGAAAATGGGTGGCATAATGGCGCATCAAAGGATTCTTAGGTCTCCCCAAATCTACTAAAAATTCATAGGTTTTGCGATGCTTTTGGTAACGAGCATGAAAATCATCTGCTACTTGTTCAACCTGAATAACATCAATATCATCTGGTGTCTGTGTATCAAGGCCAAAACGCAGTTTTTCTAAATCCCTTTGCTGCGGCAAATCAAAATGAATGACTTGACCATAAGCATGCACACCCGCATCTGTTCGGCCAGCCCCATGTATCTTAACAGCCTGCCCGCTATTCAAACGTAAAAGAGTCTTTTCAATTTCCTCTTGCACTGTTCTCATCTGCGGCTGCCTTTGGAAACCCGAAAAATTAGTGCCATCATAGGAAATAATCGCTTTATACCGTATCATAAGAAAAATTATAGCATGACAATTATCTAAGAACAACACACAATCAGAAAAATTGTATGGGGACAGAGTTAGTTAAATCTTCTTTTTAATCAAAGCATTAATTTAGCTTAACTTGTTTACATACTTAACATAGCAACTGCTGTGGATATCACTGCCAATTATCATACTATCTGCCGCTAACTTACACCTGTGACTGCCTATTCTGTCCTACCTAGGATTCGCCGATTTTTTATGAGAAACAAAAAAGCAATCGTAATGACTATGCCCAAGCCAACTGCGATTGCTCTTATATTAACACATTCTACATCTCATCAAAAGCGTCCTTGACTTTATTAAAGAAACCTTTTTTCTTAGGATGAACAGGATTTATACCACTAGCCTTAGCAAAATCTTGTAGGGCCTCTTTTTGGGCATCATTAAGTTTTGTTGGAGTAACAACATTAACAGTAACGTGCTGATCTCCCTGTCCATTTCCACGCAAACGCGGAGCTCCTTTACCTTTGAGACGGAATGTCTTACCTGTCTGGGTACCTGCTGGAATAGCGAGTTCAACATTACCATGAACTGTTGGTACTTCAACAGTATCACCAAGTGCAGCCTGAACAAAATTAATGTCCATACTATAGTAAATGGTTGAACCATCACGTTCGAATTTATCACTCTTGAGGACATTGATAATGACAAAGAGGTCACCATAAGGGCCGCCATTAAAGCCAGCTTCCCCTTGTCCTGCCAACCGAATTTGCTGACCGGTTTCAACACCAGCAGGAATCTTGACAGAAACTTTATGGCTTTGCTTTTCATGACCCGTTCCATGACAAGTTGGACAAGGCTCTTTAATTTCTTGGCCCGTTCCATGACAAACATCACAGGTTACTTGACGACGCATCATACCAAGTGGCGTTTGGGTATCCATATTGATAACACCTGAACCATGGCATTTGCTACAAGTAACAGGACTAGTTCCTGGTTTAGCTCCAGAGCCATTACAAGTATGACAGCTTGCTTCACGATTATAGTGCACTTCTTTTTCTGTTCCAAAAACAGCTTCTTCAAATTGTAAATTAACACGATATTGAAGATCATCACCCTGACGGGGTGCATTAGGATTCCTAGAGGCTCCGCCGCCAAAGAAGCTTGAAAAGATATCTTCAAAACCACCAAAGCCCGAACTATCAAAGCCACTAAAACCACTACCATCACCAAAGCCGCCATTAGCTCCAGCTGGACCGTACTGATCATAAGCAGCACGTTTTTGTTCATCGCCTAGTGTATCATAAGCCTCTTGAATTTCCTTATATTTTTCCTCCGCACCTGGTTCTTTATTAATATCTGGATGATATTTTTTAGACATCCTGCGATAGGCTTTTTTAATTTCGTCTTGTGAAGCGTCCTTTGAGACACCAAGACGATCATAATATTCTTGATTGTTCATATAAGATATTAAGCCGTTAAGCGACTCAAAGAAAAATAGGAAATCCAACGAAGATACCAGGGTCAGGGTATCTAGGAGGTATTTCTCTTTTTCACAGAGTCGTAGGCGTATTCAGTTTCATTCAAAATGATTAGAATGCACCAACCTAACGCCTGTGTTCAGTTACAAACACTTTTCCTTTCCGCTATTTTTATTTCTAGGAATTGAAGATCGGGTTCAGTTCCTTTCTTTGAAACTTAGAAGGTTGTAATATTTTGAGGACTTGTGCTGAACAACTCAGCAATTCCTTTTTGCATCAGCCATATTCCAAAAACAGAGGCTGGTTTGCAACCTCTGAATTTAATTTGGGCTTATAGTCATGACGTGAGATTTTCGCGTGAGATTTTCGAAATGATACTTTTCGAAAATCAGGCTAGTAAGACGTTTGGGACATTCGCCAAATAACAATTGCTGTAGAGAAAGACAATCACTTTAGTGATTAGTCATTCTTAACTACCTCACTCTCCTAATTTTCAAGCTCGGGATAAAATAGTCTACTGGACTATTTTATTTCTCCGTAAACTCTCCATCTACAACATCGTCGCCACCCTTGTCTGATGAATCAGAATCAGATGATTGAGCTCCCTCTTGACCTGCTTGTGCTTGTTGGGCGGCAGCAGCTTGTTCATAAAGTTTCATGGCAAGAGCTTGAGCTTTTTCATTAAGTGCTTCAAGTTTAGCCTTCATATCGTCAAGGTTACCTGATTCTTGGGCTTTCTTCAAGTCATCAAGAGCGGTCTGAGCGGCATCACGTTCAGTATCAAAACCTTTTCCTTCAGTCTCTTTGATAGTTTTTTCGGTTGTAAAGATAGCTTGATCAACCTCGTTCTTAAGATCAACTTCTTCTTTACGCTTAGCATCAGCTTCAGCATTTGCTTCAGCATCTTTCATCATTTTATCAATTTCTTCATCAGTAAGACCTGAGTTAGATTGAATGACGATTGTTTGTTCTTTTTGAGTTCCAAGGTCTTTAGCCTTAACAGATACGATACCGTTCTTATCAATATCGAATGTGACTTCGATTTGTGGCACACCACGAGGCGCAGCTGGAATATCTGTCAATTGGAAACGGCCAAGTGTTTTATTGTCCGCTGCCATTGGGCGTTCCCCTTGGAGAACATGGATATCAACGGCTGGTTGGTTATCTGCAGCTGTTGAGAAGACTTGTGATTTAGAAGTTGGGATTGTTGTATTGCGATCAATGAGTTTAGTAAAGACACCACCCATTGTTTCGATACCAAGTGACAATGGCGTTACGTCAAGAAGAACGACATCTTTGACATCACCAGTGATAACACCACCTTGAATGGCAGCCCCCATAGCAACAACTTCATCTGGATTCACTGATTTATTTGGTTCTTTGCCAGTTTCAGCTTTAACAGCATCTACAACAGCTGGAATACGTGTTGAACCGCCGACTAAGATAACTTCATCAATTTCTGACAATGACAAACCAGCATCTGAAAGGGCTTGACGAACAGGAGTTTTAGTACGTTCAACTAGATCGCGTGTTAAATCATCAAACTTAGCACGAGAAAGGCTCGTTTCTAAATGAAGGGGTCCTGCTTCACCAGCGGTAATGAAAGGTAAACTGATTTGTGTTGATGTTACACCTGAAAGATCTTTCTTAGCTTTTTCAGCAGCATCTTTCAAGCGTTGAAGAGCCATCTTATCAGTTGATAAATCAATACCATTTTCTTTCTTGAATTCTTCAACCAACCAATCAATGACTTTTTGGTCAAAGTTATCACCACCAAGTTTATTATCTCCAGCAGTTGCCAAAACGTCAAAGACACCGTCACCTAATTCAAGGATTGATACGTCAAAAGTACCACCACCAAGGTCGAAGACTAAAATTTTCTCATCCTTATCTGTTTTGTCAAGGCCATAAGCAAGTGCTGCAGCTGTTGGTTCGTTGACAATACGTTCTACTTCAAGACCAGCGATTTTACCAGCATCTTTAGTTGCTTGACGTTGTGCATCGTTAAAGTAAGCAGGAACTGTAATAACGGCTTTTTCGACTTTTTCACCAAGGTAATCTTCCGCATAACCTTTCAAATATTGCAGAATCATAGCTGAGATTTCTTGTGGCGTATACTCTTTGCCATTAGCTGAAACTTTTTCAGAAGTCCCCATCTTAGATTTGATGGAAAGAATTGTTTCTGGATTAGTCACTGCTTGACGTTTAGCAGCATCACCAACAATGATTTCACCATTTTTAAATGAAACTACAGAAGGAGTTGTACGGTTTCCTTCGGGATTAGCGATAATTTTGCTTTCAGTTCCTTCAAGAACTGCAACTGCTGAGTTTGTTGTACCTAAATCAATACCAATAATTTTAGACATAATAATGATACCAAGAACGCCGAAAATGCAACTGAAAATTAGGAAACCAACGACGCATTCAATGAGTGCTAGGCGGTTTATCTATTTTCCGAAGTATTAGTTCGGGTTCAAATCCTTTCTTAATTCCTCTTTAAATATTTTTCTTTTTTACTATTTCCCTTAGTGGTGGGGATATGAGCAACTCCCTTCGGGATTTCATCACTTATTTTTGAGACTGAAGTCCCAAAAAATCCCCTTGTTTCAGTAGCGCAAGCTACTGAAACTTTCACCACATCGGGAAATATCGCTGTAGTTCGCTTCGCTCACTGTAGGCAAAGCTGAGCTCATGTTTTTAACTTTTTTCATAGTTTACTGTCGTTTCGGACAAATTGTTTTAGTTATAGACAACTACCATTGCCGGTCTTAACAAACGTTCATGGAGCTGGTACCCTTTTTGAAGGACTTGTGCAATACTATCTGCTGGATGGTCATCATCTGCATCAAGAGTCTGCACAGCCATATGCAAATTAGGATCAAAATTCTCAAGTTCAACCTCTTCCACACCTTCTTCTTTCAAAGCCTGAATGAGACTCTCCTGAACCATTTCCAATCCTTTCTTGACATCATCTGTCAAACCTTCAACAGCAAGAGCACGTTCAAGATTATCAAGTGAAGGCAAGATAGCTTTGGCTAAATCCTGAGAGCGATACCTCTGCAAACTTTGTCGCTCTTCATTAGCGCGACGCTGAATGTTTTGCATTTCAGCATGAGCACGCAAATATTTATTTTCAAAATCTTCAGCTCGCTCAAGTGCTTCTTGCAACTCCTTGTTTTCAGAAGTTTCTTCAGCGACTTCTTCTACGGACTCTTCAGTTGTAGGCTCAGTTGCTTCTACTTCTTCCTTGATCTCTTCTTTTTTATCTTTTTTCGACAAGGCTTTACCTTCTTTCTTTATATTTTAAGATACAAATCATCCCTAATGAACCTCGTAATGATTGCTATTGAGATAACGATAGAAATCGCCTAGTTTTACAGCTAAAACACGACTAATAACATTAATCAAGCTTATTGTTCTTTGATAATCCAAATCTACTGGACCAATTACGGTCAAAATTCCAAACCCTCTATAAGGAATAAGAAATTTCTGACTGATAACGGTTAAATCTGCTAAACTCTTTTCTTTACTATCAGCAACTTGAACTCGATGAAGTTCATCTTCAGGTAGGCTTTGACGAATTTCAAGAGCTACTGATTGTAGATTTTCCAAGAATTGATAAGTGTCAAGTCCAGCAAATTCCAAAGTTTTAATTTTACCAGAGATAAAAACTTCTTCTTGAAAAATAGGATTAAAAATGTGATCAAATAGATCTAAAACATTGTCCGTTCGTGGAAAATATTTCTGAATAATCTGCGGCAGCTCCGTTCGTAAACGATAATGAATATCTAGAACCGTTTGATTTAAAAAACGTTCCCGAGCTATTTTAGCCACTGTCATTAAATCGCTGTCCAAAAAATTTTTGGGAATGGCAAATTGCACCGTTACAGGACTGGCTTCATCTAGAGTCAAAACAGCTAAAGCATCATGATTGCTAAGCTTAACAATATCAAAAGTAGTCAAACGTTGCTTTTTAGGCTCCACATCCAAAATCAGTGCTGTATAGCCAGTCAGATTCGCCAAAACATCACTGGCTCTTTGTAGAAGATCCCCTAAACGAAAAGCTTCAAAATCAAATGCCTTAATGACTTGATAAACATCCTGTTCGTCCAAACTGTCTGGATTCAAAGAATGTTCAACAAAATAACGAAAGCCTTCTTGACTGGGCAAACGACCGCTGGAGGTGTGCGCCTTCTCTAAAAGTCCTAATTTTTCTAAAGCTGCCATATCATTTCTGATGGTAGCACTGCTTGATGCAATTGAATTCTGGAGTGTTTTAGACCCAATGGGCTCATGTGTCTTGGTAAAAAGCTCAACAATCAAATTGAGAATATCCTTTTGACGCTGGGTAATCACCTAAGTCCACCTCCCATCTTTAATCAATAGAGTTAGCACTCTTAACAGACGACTGCTAACTTCATAATTCCATTATACTCCATTCCTAATTTCTGTCAAGAGAAAAACACAAAAAATTAGCACTCTTTCTACTTGAGTGCTAAAAATCCGACTTAAGACTTAGTTTTATTGCTGTTACGTTTCCAAATTAGCTAAATCTGCCTGTAAACGGTTGCTTCCACTAGTCTCAATAACGATATCCATATCACTGGCAGTGGACAATTTGACCATGGAGTAGGTCTGACCATTCGGCAGAGCAAATTCCAAGCTGCTTTTGTCAGCTACGAGATAAATATTAAGTTCCTTTTGCCCATTCCAGTGGCTATCAACAACATATGAGCGTTCATAATTCACTTTTTGGCCGCCAATTATTTTAGAACTGGTTCTTTTTACCTCATAGTAACCATTATCAGTATTGTAGTCAAGAGACACTTGGGCATCTGCTTGTTTGAAAATTAAACGAATATGTCCGTTTAGGGTTGCAGCATTAGCTTGAAATTTCAAAGATAGTTCCTGTGAATGCCATCTTGATACCGATAATAAAGTTTTATGATAGCCATCATCAGCAAGTTTTGCCGTATCAGCGTTGCTTTGGTAGCTAACAGTGTTTGTCCTAGAGTTGTTATTTTTAAGGTAAGACTCCAAAACATATTTATCATCTCTTTTAACCATTGTAATATCTCTAGCTGAACTAACGGAACCTAAATGTTTGGATTCTTGGCCTTGATCATCAAGAATCTGCCCTTGCAGGTAATCCCAATTCCCCATCCAAGCGATACTCTTAACGACGCAATCGCTTTCTTGATAAAAGTTGGCACCATAATAGTCTGAGCCTTGATCCAAACGTTCTGCATTTTGCTCTGGCACAAAATTTCCTTGAGTATCTAAATGACCAACCATATAATAAGTTCCTGTCGTCGAACCATATTGGTAACCATTTGCACCAAAAAAGAGAACATGTTTCGTCGTATTCGTGGCAGAATCATAAAAAGTTTTTAAATTTGGGCATTCCACAAGACCTAAGTCTTTTCCCCCTAAGGTATATTGATTGAGGACAGTCGCCCCTTGATAAGCCCAATTTTTCCCATCTGAACTAGCATAGGTCCCAATTTTATCACCCTCAGCTAGGTACATCATTAACCTTTTGGAATTAGAATCATACCAAATGTAAGGATCTCGCGCATTTTGCTCTTTTGTTTGTGAAGTCATAACTGGCTTACCATTATTGTAAGGCTGGTAGCTGCTGCCATTATCTAATGAATAAGCGACATATTGATGTTGACCTGTATCAGTATAGCTGGTAAAGTAGGCTACAATCGCACTGGTAGGTAAATCTTTGAAAAATTGATTACTATTTTGAAAAATTGACCCTGTTGCTACTGCTGACCAACCATTAACAAATTTAGGAATAGCTACTCCTAAATTTTCAAAATGCTCCCAATCTTTAGTTCTCACATGGTACCATTCTGTTCCATCATTTGCCAATTTATAGTTACTATTTAACAAATAATACATATGGTAGTAACCATCACTCCCCTTAAAAATCGTCTGAATATCATTCATAAATCCTTTAGGTGTATTATAATGATTGGTTTGCTGATACTCAGCACTTTCGCTGCTTCCAGCGTAAATTTTAAGGGAGCCAAGAAAAGCAATTAAACCGATTAATAAACAAACTAATTTTTTCTTTAGCATAAGACACCTCTATCTATTGTTAGCCAAAAACAAACCTCTAGACGCGTCAAAATCTAGAGGTTTACTTTAATCAATCCTTGCGTTTTTTGAAATAGCCAGCTATTTCTACAAGAAATGAGCCAATCATTGCCAACACTCCTAATTGACTTAAATCTGTCTTATGATCACCAGTATCTGGCAGCGTTGCTTTAGATGAAGAACTCATTACTGAAGGTTCTGTTTGTTGAACACTATTGACATCTGCTGTCTTATTTGCAGCATATTTTCGTGAAATAGATGAAACCTTAACTTCTTGTTCTAAATTTAATGGATAAGAAATAGCAACATTGTCTTGCTTTTCTTTACTCTTAAGGTTTGTTTGATTTTCTGCTTGATAGACTAAGCCGTATTCACTAAAGTGTTCTGCTGTAAAGCGAACATAACTTTGCTTCTTACCATTGCTATCTGTCAAACTCACAATCGTAAATGGAAGGCTTTCTTCTTTGTCCGTATTTGGTAAATACACCACTTTATATACCACTTTTCCAGCATCAATTGGCAATAAGACTGTCGCTGGTTTCGTAATAGCAACAACTTTCTCATTTTTATCAATAGGTGTGATATTGAAGAGATCATAGTCTTTTGCATTTAGAACAGCTGGTGTATGAGCATCATTCGTTTCGATATGGCTGACCTTTACTCTAACGATAGAAGCTAGCTCCCCTTTTTGAAGAATGACACGGACGCCAGTTGCAGGGTCAATCAATTCCCTTTCTTGAGCCAATGCTTCTGGTGCATCTGGTTGCGGTGTCGGATCAGAATCTGGTTTGGGAGTAGTCGCATGATCTGTTACAAAGAAGTTTTGGAATTCAACAGCTCCGTCCCACAAACCGAGACCTACATAAGCATCATTAAAGTATGAGTCCACCTGATCAAAGTTATGACTCATCACTTCTTGACCATCTACTGATATGATTATACTATTTTTTGTTTTTGTGACTTTAATATGGTGGTATTGATCATCGTTGATTCGTTTACCCATATTAGCTTCTGCAATAGTATCACCAGCAAAACGGTAAAGCCGAACAGTCTCACTGTCACCAAATTGTACAGAATATGCTTGACTCGGATCAATATTGCCAGAAGCAACAAAAAGATTAATTAAACCACGTTGATATTTGAGATCAATATCGTAATCATATTCTTTGAAACCCGGTTTTTGAGAAGCCATATAGTAATCATTCGAACTTGTATTACTATCATAGAGCGTTTCATCATCAACATACCACTTACCAGTAACAGACTGCAAACCTTTGAGGTTAGTCTTGAAGTTATTTAAGGTGATACTGATTGTAAAGGTTTTACTGAGACTTGAGTTTTCTTTAGAAATTGCTGTAATGGTAAGCTTTCCTTTTTTCACAGCGGTCAAATGAAGAACATTACCTTTTTGACTTGTCCTAACAAGACTTGGATCACTGATCGTCCATTCCACATCTTGCCTAACACTTGCTGGTGCCAGATAGACTTGCAGATCCTGAGTTTGACCAACTTGAAGGGCTAGCTCTTTCGCAGTTGTTGTGTTCATAGCCACCGGTTTTGTCGTATCTTTCTTATCTGTCCAAATCGTTTTCATTTGATAAACAGAGATATCTGCTTGAGCTTTGCCGCCTTCTACAATAATACTAGCTCCTACAGCTTCTGGATTAGGAAAAATTTGATTAGCACCAGCCACTGTATTATTTTTGGAAAAGACTTCAACACTGGCACGATCAACATAAATATGCAAATCAATGGAGCCATCTGCATTTTTAGTCACATGCTGACTATTAACTTTTGCAAAAGCAGCAGATAAAATGGTACCCGACTGACTACGGTCAATAGATAAGGTTTCTGTCTGCAAGTCGTAAATCACTTTCGTTGCTTGACCATTGCCAACACGAAGATTGAAGCCTACTTTTGTGGTTTTCTCATCTGGTCGGAAATGAGAAACAATTTCATAACTGTCTCCTTTGAAGTCCTTCAAAAGAGTATTATTAGCGTCTACTGTCACATCTTTGAAATGCAAGGCAGTATTCACATCACGAAGACTATCATAGGCCTTAACAGGCGTTTGCGTCAAGATGTACTGACCGTTTTCATTGATAAGGCCAAGATCAAGGTTTAAATTAAACGTACCGTTAAAGTCCTGTCCAACTGTATCTGCTACAAGATTACAATAATCTTCCCAGGTGTTCATCCAGTTGACTTCTGTTAATTTGGGAATGGTTGGTCGGGTTTCTGTACCAAAATCGTGTACATAGTAGGTCATGGCGGCATAAGAATCTTTACCGAAGTTCATGACCTGATCCTTATCTTTATAAGCATCATCTGCTATAAAGGTCCATTTACCATCTACTTGTTTGAAATCACCAACCTTGTAAAAACGACCGCCGCGAGACAACACCCATTTAAGCACACCATCATTAGCAACAATTGGATACATATCTGGACATTCTGTATGAAGATCAGGATAAGTAGACTCCACTTTCCAATCTTTCAAATTGTTAGAAGAATAAATGCGAAGTGGACCCCCTGCTAGTACCATGAACCATTGGTTATTCCAGTGAAAAACTTTTGGATCACGAAAATCCTGATTTTGCAATGGGTCATTTGACCAATCGGCTACAATCCTGTCATATTTCTGCCAAGTCTTGCCTTCATCTTCACTATAGGCAAGTTCCATGCGCTGTCCATTTCCATTAGCTGTGATAATCGCAACTAAACCACCCTTAGCCGTCTTAAATAAGCCTGAACTGTTATGTTCGTCAACCACTACACAGCCCGAGAACATGTAGCCGTTTGAATCTGGGTAAAAAGCAATTGGCTCTTCTTTCCAGTGAATCAAATCCGTACTAGTCGCGTGCGCCCAGTGCATAGGGCCCCATTTCGTATCATCGTAAAATTGATGGAAGAGATGATAAACACCATTGTAATAAACCAAGCCATTAGGATCATTAGCCCAGCCGTCTTTTACAGAATAGTGATATTGGTCGCGGTAAAGTTCATTATAATAGACTTCGTCATTTTGCCGACGGTGGACATTAATACGATAAGTCAAGGTTACTGTACGACCAAATGAATCAATAACTGTACTTTTAACAGTGAAATAATTAGCTCCTACATTAACTGGAAGATGAGAAGGATCTGTGTAAACACGACCAGTTTTATCTTCTACTGTGACAGTAGCTGCAGGATTATGTTTAGCAATATCCAAGCTCACTTGAGAAGCATCATTGCTAACATATTGAATATGAAGGGGTTCCTCAGAGAAGAATTGACCTTGTTTTTCGACATTCCCTCTATCAGACCTTACTGTAATATTATCAATCAACGAAGCTGTTGTATCATCCAATAGGGCAAATTTTGTATTTTGGAAAACCATATCGCCATTCCAATTCAAAAGACCAAAGTGTCCCTCAGGAATGACAGTGTTTTGTCCTTTATCAGCTTTTTGAAGGACATAATCACCTGTGCTAGCCATCAAAACATCATTGACATAATAAGAAATCCAGTTATTAACCGCCACAACCTTAAGAGTATAGCGGTTATCAGCTGTCGGTACCACATCACGTTCATCAATTAATTGGATATCTTTATTGTCAACCCAACGCCAAAATTTAGCCTTGTGTCCGCCTATATCCACATTGACCGCATACATATTTTTGTTATTGCTATCGTTGTTACTTCTAAAAACAAGAGCTGCTGCACCGCTGTTTTGTTTAAAAGTAACATCTGTTGCATAGACAAAATTCTTACCACTTGACTGAGAATATAAGAAAGAATCACCTTTACCAATGGCATTAGAATGAATACCATCTTCTCGTACTTCCCAAGTCCCATTCGTATCATGTGACATATCTTCTAAATTGGTCACAGGGTTGATCTCTTCTTTCTTAGGAGCTGCTGCTTGTTGAACATCCGCCTTTGCTTGAGGTTCAGAGTCAGCAGGAGTGAGAGTTTGTTGAGGTTCTGTCGTGTCAGTCACTTGATAAGGACTGCTCGCACCATCAGAGGAACTGATGGGTTCATTATCAGTAGGCTCTGTAGTTTGATCTGCTACCGCCGGAGTTGTCAGTTGTTTTGAAGCAGTTTCCTCAGATTGAGTCGTTTCTGTAACTGCGGTTTCTTGAGATGACGTCTGGCTGCTGTCTTCTGTTCTTACTTCTGTAACAGCAGTATCAGCAGCAGTTGTTTGACTTATTTCTTCAGCTGCCACCGGTAAAGCAGTTGCCAAACCTAACACAAAAAAGACGGCACAGCCAAAAATCCAGCTTTTACCACTTTTACGCATGAACCAATTTTTACAAACTGTTTCTTCTTCCATTTCCTTGCTCTCCTTTTCAAATTTATGAAACTGACAAACTCTAATTAAACAGACAGTCATAAAAATTGGCTGCTCGAAAATTTTTAATACCTCATTTCTTTCCTATTTAGGTCGGTCAGTATTTAAGTTTCAAAAATTTATTTAAAATGTTGTAAGCGCTATCTTATCCTCAGTATACCAAATCGCTATCTATCTTCCATCTAGCAATTGTCATTTCCTTAATATGACAGATGTCATTAATGCTCAATAAAAATCAAAAAAAATAGATTAGGCAAGGCGGCAAAGTTAATAGGTGCTAAGTGTCTCATTAATTAATGGTAGCCGCTAGTGACAAGTCTGACTGTCTCATTAGATCTTATTATTGACTGCTCAAACACATATCACAACCACCTATAAAACAATATTGGAGAGCAGAGAAAACTCAAAGATCTGGAAAACCTTTTGCTTTGAGATGGGAAACGGAGACAGCGAAGCTGTTAGTATCAAGACAACAATCGTTTTGATTGTTGAAGAATATAGCTTGAAAACAATTAAAAAAGCATTCTAAACGATGCTGTTTCATCAGTCAGATATCTTTATCCAAAACTAATAAACTCAACCATTTTTTAGAATACCTATTTATCATAATCTGTTAAATTATTTTCCTCTATAACAGCTATTAACTTGTCTGCATAGTTAGGATCACTATTAAAACCAGCTGCTTGTAAGGCTCTTGCAACTGTTTTATAACCACTAGAAGTCATCATCGTTGTATATAGTGCCTTATCCCAAATTTTATTTCCATGTAGAATAGCCATGTAATCATAAAGGGATTCTTTCCAAGATTCATAAACAAGGTAGCGATTTGTCACTTCCTGCCAACGCCCATTCTTGTACTCATGGCTTTTTAAGCGAACAGCTCCTTGACCTGGACTTGCTTCAATGCTAAAAAGATTGTGATATTTACTAGCTAGCAAAGTACTGCCAAAATGACTATCCAGCGCTGCTTGTCCAATAATAATAGAACTCCTCACGCCATAGATTTTTGATAACTTTTGAGCTGTTGGAGCAATTTCTTTGACAAACTCTTTATGACTATAAGGACTTGGCATTTTTTTGTTAGCATCGGCCAATCCTCCACTCGCCAAAATCGGGAGCAAAATCACCAGCAAAAGAAGTAAAACAATTACAACAAAAGACTTAAATTTGAGTCTTGCTCTCATGAGCTACTTCTCCTTTAATTTTTTTAAATATTCTTCTAAGGTTAAATCATGTTTGGTCATATACTTAGCAGATTTAACACCAACATAGCGATAGTGCCAGTCCTCATAATCAATACCCGTAGCATCCTTTTTACCTTCAGGAAAACGAAGGACAAAACCATATTTAGGCGCAATGGCAGCAACCTTGGCAACGACATTAGCGTCACTTTGATTAAGACTGTCAACTGTACTCATATCAATAGCCAGTCCCGTTTGGTGTTCACTAGAACCCGGCGGCTGAGAATAGGTTTGAACCTGTTTTTGCGCCTCCTCTTGGCTAAGGCTGGGATTGTTGGCTTTTTCTTGAGCTATATAATTATTATAGAGTTCTTCTTGATAGGCAACACTACGATAGCCTGATATCAAATGTTCACTGGAGTCAATTTCTTGCGCAGCTGCTAAAAATTTCCTTGTATTTTCTGCAATGCGAGAATCCACCTTAACACCATCAATATCAGTTACATCAGGGTTCATTTCAGCAGTGATATGATCACGATTAACCAAAACTAACTCCCAATCATTTGCTGAAACATTTGGTAAGCCTGCTGTTTGTTTGCTCTTTTTTGTCTCAGCAGCTTGCTGCGTTTTATTCCCTACCGTATTTTCTTGTGCCCCTTGTTTACCTTTATGTAAAAAAAGATAAATGCCCAAAATGAAAACAAAGATAATACCTATTTGCAGCACAATTGTTAATAAACTAGAATTTCTCTTCATAAATATCTTCCAAAATTTTTCTTCCTTGATGACGATAAGACATATCTGCAATCGTTTCAATAGAAAACGTATTATCTTTATAGGAAACAACAGAAACACTGCCATTATCAATAGCCGCTTTTTCCTGCTTATGATCTATCAGCCACATAAAAGTACCAATAGTCATTCCATGGCTGACTATAATAGCATTTCCGCCTCCAGATTGTTCAACTGTTTGTGCCATAGCTTCAAAACCATCATAAATACGTTTGCTAAGAATCTGCCAAGGTTCAGCCCAATTAGCTGTGTCCACTTCAACGATACTAGCTGCTAATTCAGGGTAAGTCACTTCTTCAAAGGATTTGCCAGTATTAAAAGCTGCTGTTCGAGGCAAGACACCTTGGAAAAGATCCCCATCATATCCTCCATCGAGACTCCCAAAGCACCATTCTCGAATCCGTTTATCTCGTACATAAGGCAAATTCTCATTATTCGTTTCACGAAGGATAATCTCCATTGTTTGCATGGTTCTGCCGCTGTCACTGGAAAAAGCGGCTTTAAAAGGGATACGGGCTTCCCTTAAACCAATTCCCAATTCCCGTATCCCTTCTTCACCCGCTTGTGTAAGAGGAGTATCACTCCAACCTTGAGCACGGCCAATTGTATTAAACATTGTCTTTCCGTGTCTAGCTATATAGAGTCTTGTTTCTGCCATTTTTCTCTCCCAATCTAGCCTATATTATAACATTAAAAGAAAACACTTGCAAAAGACTTGCAAGTGCTCTACTTAATTTTTAAAGCTATGAATAGGTGCCGGAATCTGTCCGCCACGCGCAATAAAGTCTGCAGATGATTTTTTATTAACCGGCATGACAGGAGCATAACCGAGTAAACCGCCAAATTCAATCATATCCCCCTCTTTACCTTTAGGAATAATACGAACAGCTGTTGTTTTTTGATTGATAACACCGATAGCCGCTTCGTCTGCAATCATGGCTGCAATCGTCGTATCTGGTGTATTTGCCGGGATGGCAATCATGTCAAGACCAACCGAGCAGATAGCTGTCATGGCTTCTAATTTTTCCAGATTAAGAGCCCCCTCCTGCACAGCAGCAATCATCCCCTCATCTTCGGAAACCGGAATAAAAGCACCCGAGAGACCACCGACTTGATTACAAGCCATAACACCGCCTTTTTTGACCTGATCATTGAGGAGTGCCAAGGCCGCTGTTGTCCCATGAGTTCCGATGGTTTCCAGCCCCATTTCTTCAAGAACACGAGCTACAGAATCTCCGACAGCCGGTGTCGGTGCAAGAGATAAATCCACAATACCAAATTTGACACCAAGACGTTCACTAGCCAAGCTACCGACTAACTGACCAATACGGGTAATTTTAAAAGCCGTTTTCTTAACAGTCTCAGCCACCACATCAAAACTTTGACCGCGAACCTTTTCTAAGGCACGCTTGACAACACCCGGTCCAGAAACACCAACATTGATGACAACATCTGCTTCCCCAACACCGTGAAAGGCTCCTGCCATAAAAGGATTATCTTCTACTGCATTGGCAAAAACAACCAATTTTGCCGGTCCCATTTCTGAAGCCGCTGAGGTCTCTTTAATAATGCGTCCCATATCGCGGACAGCTGTCATGTTGATTCCCGACTTGGTTGAACCAATATTAACAGATGAACAGACAAAGTCCGTTTCAGCAAGAGCTTTTGGGATCGAATTAATAAGAATTTCATCCCCTTTTTGATAGCCTTTTTGTACTAAAGCAGAAAAACCACCGATAAAATTCACTCCAATCTCTTTTGCCGCACGGTCAAGCGCCTTAGCTAAGGGCACATAATCCGTCGCATCTGTTGCTGCACCAATAATTGAAATCGGTGTAACCGATACACGCTTATTAACAATTGGAATACCGAGTTCTGCTGAAATATCGTCCCCCACTTGAACCAACTTGCCAGCTTTGGTTACAATTTTGTGATAAACCTTTTCAGCTGCTTTTTCAATATTCGAATCAATACAATCAAGAAGCGAAATTCCCATGGTAATTGTCCGAACATCAAAATTCTGCTCTTCAATCATTGCAATCGTTTCGGTAACCTGTTTAATATCCATCAGACTAGAACTCCTATTCTTACAAGTTATGCATAGCGTCAAAAATAGCTGAACTTTGAATGTTAATTTTGACATTCAAGGTCTCACCGAAAGCTTCAAACTCTTTCCTAAGCTGTGCAAAATCCTGACTTCCTTGAGAAGATACGACTGCCATCATCGTAAAATACTCATCTAAAACAGTCTGTGTAATATCATCAATGTTAAGACCTAACTCTGCAATTTTAGTTGACACACCTGCTACAATTCCAGTCCTATCTTTTCCAACCACTGTAATAATCGCCTTCATATTAGCCTCCAAATATCTTCTACGTTTTTTTATTTTAGCATAAAAAAGCTGAAAGTTCTATATTAAATACAATGATAATGTTCGGACTTTTCTCTATCTTTCTTTTAAGAAGCAAAATTTAATAAGACTATCACCCTTTTCTTTCTGTTACCTTGCTTTCTAGAAAAATATTCAAAAAAGAGGGAAAATCATCATGAAATTATGATATCAATTGTATTGTTTTACCTAAAGTTGATTAGGTATTGACACGAAGCGACATTTATGAAATTAGATAAATATTTTCAATCAACCACTGCATAATAAAAAAAGTCAAAGCACTTTTGTTCCAACTTTCTTACTTAAGCCTTATCGCTGGCTGTTATGAACTGGATAGGTTATTATTGAATCCCTGCATATACTTTCTATACAAGCAATAGAGAAACAGCCATCTAAAAACATTATCAGCTAAGGTTGCTAACCAAACACCCGCTAAACCAAGATTTAAACTGACACCTAAATAATAACCTAACACAATCCGAATCAACCACATACCAACCGTCGTTGCATAGAAAGTCAATTTAGCTTTTCCTAGACCTTGCCAAACTGCTGTGAAAACCAGAGTTCCTGATGTTGCTGGCCCCCCTATAAAAGAATAAAACAACACAACTAAGTTCGCCTGAAGAGCTGCTTTATTTTCTGTAAAAAGATAGGTTAGCTGCCTACCTCCAAAAAAGATGCATGCTCCTACTAACAGCATAAATACGGTAGAAATAATATAAGATTCTCTAACGACTTCCTTAATGACCTTCTTTTTTCCTTGCCCTAAATTATGCGCCACTAAGATAACTGTTGCTGTGGCAACCCCCATTCCCGGCATATAATTAAACTGTGTCAGGGTCTCACCAATAGCATTTCCAGCTACCGCAGCTGTCCCAAATTTAACGATAATAGCAATAATAACAATATCACCTGCTCGCATCATTAAACGCTCACCAGCTGAAGGCAAAGCAATAGCTAGGAAGGCCTTGTCAATTTTAATTCTCATTGACCTCAAAATAGCTTTAATTGGTAATTGACAAGCTAAAACGAAGGTTCCAAGAAAACGTGAAAGGACTGTTGCTGCCGCAACTCCAACAATTCCCCAATGTCCAATATAAATAGCTGTAGTTGCTAAAATAACATTAACAATATTGGTTAGTAAACTGACATACATGGGCAAACGTGGTTTCCCTTGTGCTCTCAAAATAGCACCCAGCGTCGTTTGTAAGCCAAGACTGACAACTAAACCGCCAACAATAGCTAAATAAATTCCTCCTGCCTGTGTGACACTATCTGTTGTTCCTAAAAGATGAAGCATATTGCTACCAAAAACAAAAGATATAAACCCTAACACTACACTCAGCATTAATGTAATAGCAACGGACTCAGACTGATAAAACCTCACTCTGGCTTGGTTATCTTCACCTAAACTTTTAGCCACTAAACTAGATACTGCCGCCCCAAGTGCAATAAAAATAGCCTGATAAATCGTAATAATATTATTAGCAACCGAAACACCAGATACAGCAACTAAGCCAATCTGAGCCACTAAATAGTTATCAACAACTCCCATTAGCATTTGCAGTAAATTCTCTGCCATAGCTGGTAAAGCAAGTTGAACAATTTTCTTTCTTTGATTCATCTTGATTATGTATAAAGGTTTTTCATATGTCATTGAATTTTCAAGCAATAGAAAAAAAGCAGTCTTTGCTGTATTTTCAGCAAAGCAATTAAAACTTTCTTTCTATCACACATTCAAGCATTAACCTTCTTTATCTTCCTTCCTATAAATAAGAGGATAGGACAGACTTCTATGATTGCTGTGTAACTATCCATAAAATAGTGTAAATCCAAATCCATAAGATTACCTATAAAAAATAAGTAAATCATAATAAAAAGCAATATTGATTTTATCGTCCTACCTTTCGCAAAGTGGTTTAGGCATTGATACAAACTGAGCTTCATGGGACTAGATAAACCCCAACAGTTTAGTGGACTAATACTAAAAACCAAGAAGCAAAAATCCCAATCAACTACTGCGTTAAACGAAAACCACTACACAATAAAAAGGTCGGAACACTTTTGTTCCAGCCTCCTGTTAAATTCCTAAATATGACTCTACTGCTTTTTGCATATCAGCTGTCGCGACAACCTTTCGATGACGAACTTCAGCAGTTTCAAGGCCATCAACTGCCCTTGGCACTGATACACCTGATAAACGACTCAGCTCACGTACAGCTGCAAAATCATCTTTTGGATCTTTACCTCCGACTGCAGAAACAACGACATGCGGAAATTTATAAGGGCTAGCTGTTGAAGCTATTACAGTTGGGCTTTGATCACCACTAGATTTCCTATAAGCATGGTAAACAGCCGAAGCAACTGCTGTATGCGGATCTTCAATATAACGCGAAGCGGTATAAACACGTTTAATCTCAGCGGCTGTCTCTTCTTCGGTCGCAAATCCCGCAGCAAATAAATCTAAAATAGCTTTATCAGCTTTTTCTAAAGTATACTCACCCTTTTCAATCAAAGCCTGCATGAGTTCTTTTGTTTTAACAGAATCATTTCCCAAAAGATGAAAAATAAGACGTTCCAAATTAGATGAAACAAGAATGTCCATTGAGGGACTGGTTGTTACACGAAATTCTCTTTTCTTATCATAAGTCCCTGTTTTAAAGAAGTCAGTCAAAACATTATTTTCATTTGAAGCACAGATAAGTTTGCCAATTGGCACACCAATTTGACGTGCATAATAAGCAGCCAAAATATTTCCAAAATTTCCTGTTGGTACTGTAAAGTTAACCCTATCACCGTTTTTAATGTCACCTGACTTAAGCAACTGGGCATAAGCATAAACGTAGTAAACCACTTGTGGCACTAAACGTCCGACATTCATAGAGTTTGCCGATGAAAATTGGGCACCGTGCTCTAAAAGTTTTGCTCGCAGGTCACTATCGTTGAACATCTTTTTGACATTTGTCTGAGCATCATCAAAGTTTCCTTCAATAGCAACAACATGTGTATTATCTCCTACCTGTGTCGTCATTTGTAATTCTTGAATCTTACTGACACCACCATTAGGATAAAAGACAATAATTTCTGTCCCCGGAACATCCGCAAAGCCTGCCATAGCTGCCTTACCAGTATCTCCAGATGTCGCTGTTAAAATGACGATCTTGTTATTAATGCCTTGCTTTTTAGCTGACGTTGTTAAAAGATAAGGCAAAATCGAAAGCGCCATATCCTTAAAGGCAATAGTTGAACCATGAAAAAGTTCAAGATTATATTGGCCATTAAGTTTAACTAAAGGCGCAATGAGCGGTGTATCAAACTTAGCATCATAGGCATTAGCAATACAATAATCCAATTCTGCTTCTGTAAAATCATCCAAAAAAGCTGATAAAACCAACTTGGCAACTTCTTGGTAGGAAGCCGTTTTAAGCTGGTCAAAATCCAAATCAACTTGTGGATAAGATGTCGGCGTAAAAAGACCACCATCTCTTGCTAAGCCTTGCAAAATAGCCTGACTGGCGCTTACTTTATTATTTTCATCACGGGTTGATTGATACACTAATGTCATGATTCATCCTCTTTTTATAGATAGTTTTTTAAGCATTATACCATAATTATCAGACAATTTGCTCATATTTATTTAAAAAAGAAAATGAGTCAAAAATCGGTAATGGTAAATCGCAATGAAACTGCGATGTTGATTTTGTTGTCTCGCCTTTCGCAAATTGGATTAGGTATCAACATGATCGGACGTTCATGGGATTAGATAAGCACATCGTTTCCTGAACTATTGAAGGTTTAAGTCTAAAAACTAAGAGGCAAAAAGTTCAATCAACCGCTGCATCAAACTAATACCACCGCACAATAAAAAGGTCGGAACACTTTTGTCCCAACCTTCACAAAATATTAATGACCCCAACGAGCATCCACGCCAGCAATAGAAATCCAAATTGCTGCTAAGGTATCATAAAACAAAGCAGACATGCCATAACCTCCATTCCTCACATCTTATGTCACCACAATTATAACGCAGAAGCGAGCTCTTGTAAACTGAATTCAGGCTCTTTTTTATCAATTTTTTAATGTTATTACTTCTAACATCTTTAGTAACTTAAAAGCACCTATAAATCTAAAATCAATTTCGTCGATCCAATCAGCACAAGACACTCAAAACAACGAAAAAAATCTCAACTTTCTTCTTTATCTCGCGCTTCGATTTAAGTCAAGACCTCCCCTCTAAAGACTATGGCTAGGGTTGTTTTTCACCCTTAGCAGGCTGCTTTGCAGATGTCTGAATGGCTTTTTTTATAGTTTCGACATAAAGTTTAGCACCTTCATCACTGCTGTCATTATAGTGAACACCATCAGATTCTGTCCAAATTTCAGGATGTGCCACAGCTGCTTGATACCAATCAGCTATCGTGACAAACTGATATTTCTTTGCTAAATCTAATTCGTAATCACGAACATCTGGAATACGTTCATCTTTAGTATTATAAGGAGTCACAATAATAAGTCGATGTCCATCCGGGAGATTATCAATGAATTGTTGAATATTATCTTTGTAACCTTCAACCGAATTAACTCCAACCGCTAAAACAACTGTTTTTGATAATGTACTATTATCAATATGATTTTTAAAAATATCATAGGCATTCCCAAAATTACGGCTAACTGCCGCATCTACCTGAGCTTCCGGCAGAAGTTCAGAAAAAGCAGTACTTGAGCGCAAAGCAACTGAGTCACCAATAACAGTGATATCACTAATAGCACTTGCGTCTCCAGCAGCCAGCGTATGTGTCCGATTCATATTATTATCAGCTTGGTTGAGCGCATCAACTAAAAGTCCTGTTTCAAAAGAGCCGACACTTGGTGCCGTAAAGGCAATACCTAAAGTCACAACGGTTAATAAACCAGCCAAACTGTAGAACCATTTTTTGTAATGCTCAATAGGAACAGCCAGCCCAAACAAAACAGCTTGCTTTCCTGCAATATAAGGTTCAACAACATAATAAGAAATCGTTGCAAAGGTAAGAGAGAAAAGAACCGTAAAAATGACAGCCAACCAGTTATTCATTAATTGCCCAAAGATAATATAAAAAGGCCAGTGAAAAAGGTAAACACCATAACTGATATCAGCTAAATAAGTAACAAAAGCAGGTTCTTGCAAATGTGGCGTTTGGTCATTTAAAACACGACTGGAATAAACCATTACAGCTGTGAATAGACTGGCTAAAGCAAAACCAAATAAATAAGTGATTATATTATTAAAGTCAAGAATAAATCCTAACAGAAATAGCAAGGCTGCACTGCCAACCATGAAAAAGACAACGCGTTTGGTTTGCCAGAGCTGCACATTTTTCTTAAAGCGTTTCGTTGTCTCACTAATTCCTGACATCGTTGCAAAAATGGCTCCTAAAAAGAAAGGAAAAATATGTGACAAAGTTGAAAAATAAATTGTCGAAAAATTATTAACAAAAAAGGCACGCGCAAACATAGTGAAGAAGCTCAGCAAAAATAAACCAACTGAAATCAAAAAGATAAGGCCGCGAAATTGCGTAGGATCCTTAACCTTTTTTGATAAGAACCAGACAAGAATCCCCCAAAAAAGGTAAAAATGCACTTCAATAGCTAGGCTCCAAGTATGAACAAAAAGGTGGGGGATGAATTGGCTTTCGTAACTGCTGCCAGTAAAAATTTCATAAAGGTTAGTTGTAAAACCTAGAACAGAAGCAATTTGGCGGCCAATATCTGCCACAAAATCCTTCCTAATCAAAAAAGTAAAAGGCAGAACGACCAAAACCATAATGACAACAGGCGGTACAATGCGATAGAAGCGCCGCCTTAGAAAGCCCAAAAGATCAATCATCTTATTTCTGGCAAATTCATCAATCAGTAGAGCTGTAATCAAATAACCCGAAAAGGTAAAGAAAACGTCTACTCCTATAAAGCCGCCCGGAAAAGCTCGTTGGAAAAAATGATAAAGCAGCACCAAAAGCAGCCCTGTAACTCTAACAAAAGAAAACCATTTTATTCTCATTTTTGATAAATTCCTTGCTTAAATGTCCCTTTATAAATTTTTTTGTCCTTAGCCGTTAATTTCCCATGACCATCTGCTTGTCCTTTTTTAAACTCGCCAACATAAGACCAGCCCATGCTGGACTTAAAGCGGCCATGACCGTTGAAAATACCATTAACAAAATGCCCCTCATAAACATCACCATTAGGATAAGTTAGTTTCCCTTGACCAGTCATTCGATGATTGAGAACATAGCCTGTATAGTTAATCTTACCACCTTCATAAGTTAAGGTTGCTTTGCTACCAAATTTAAGGGTGAAAACAGATAAACCACATACAAGGATGACAATAACTGCTAACAGCTCTAATTTTTCTCTCGTTATCTGTATTTTTCTCATCATATTCCTTCAATTTTTCTTATCATATATGTCATTTTACTACAATTTGAAAATATAACAAGATGTACTATTTAATTTTTTTCAACCAAGTTTGACAGCCCTTTTCGACCAGATGATAAGTTTCTTCGAAGTCTCCGGTATAGTAAGGATCCGGTACACCACCATCAATAAAAAGAAAGATTTTATCATCAAATTGTCCTTGAGATAACCTTTTGAGATCACAGACATTAGTCTCGTCCATTCCAATGATCCAATCGAAGTAAGCAAAATCAGCCAAACTAATTCGTTGAGATCTCTTAGAGGAAGCGTAAGCAATTTTATATTTTCTAAAAATCCCTTGCGTTCCGCGATGAATAGGATTTCCATGTTCCCAGCCTGACGTTGCCCGGCTGGCAATCTCTAGACTCGCATCGGATGCTGCCTCTCTCATCACAAATTCAGCCATAGGACTGCGGCAGATATTACCCAAACAAACAAAACAAATTTTCTTCATATTATTCCTTTAACTTTTCTTGTCAGAATGATTACTGTTATTCTGTGTAACGATAACCCAAATGTTCATAAGCTTTGGCAGTGGCTACACGTCCACTGCGAGTCCGTATGATAAATCCCTTTTGAATAAGATAGGGCTCATACATGTCTTCAACGGTCTCACGTTCCTCGGCAATATTAACTGACAGAGTCCCCAGACCAACAGGCCCGCCATGGTACATCTCAATCATCGTCTTAAGGATCTTCTGATCAACATAATCAAGGCCTTCATGATCAACATCAAGCATGGTCAAAGCTTTATCTGTTATTTTATCATCAATAAGACCATCTCCCATAATTTGGGCATAATCTCGGACACGTTTTAAGAGTCGGTTAGCAATACGCGGAGTCCCACGGGAACGCCGTGCTAATTCTAACGCAGCTTGATGGGTAATGGTCATCTCAAAAATATCCGCTGTTCGCTCAACAATTTCAGTTAAATCAATATCTGTATAATATTCCATATGACCTGTAATCCCAAAACGCGCCCGCAAAGGATTTGACAACATACCTGCCCGTGTTGTCGCCCCAATTAAAGTAAAAGGTGGCAAATCCAAATGCACGCTGCGAGAAGTTTCTCCCGCACCAATCATAATGTCAATATAAAAATCTTCCATGGCACTATAAAGAACTTCCTCAACAGCCATAGGCAGCCGATGAATTTCATCAATAAAAAGAACATCCCCAGGCTCTAAATCATTTAAAACAGCAACCAAATCACCAGCTTTTTCAATAGCTGGACCGCTGGTTTGCTTAAGATTAACCCCCAATTCATTGGCAATAACAAAAGCCATGGTGGTCTTACCAAGGCCGGGAGGACCAAATAAAAGGACATGATCCAAAGCCTCATCACGTTGTTTAGCTGCTTTGATGAAGATCTTCAGCTGGTCTTTAACCTTATCCTGACCAATATATTCCTGTAAATACTGCGGACGAAGTGTGCGTTCTGCAAATTCCTCATCACCCATAGGTTCGTTATCTAAAATTCTAGTCATAAGACTATTATAACAGAAACGAAGTAAGCAGAATAGCACAAATCTTTCTAAGAATCTGCATTCGCAGAAAAATAGTTTAGTTATGAGATAAGCACTAGCTAAAGAGCCCTAACGGCGGCGCGCCATCCTGCCGTTCCTATCATCTAAGGAAACCGTTAAAAAAGTTCGGAATTCAGGTTTTGACAGCGCCCTTGTGAATTTTCTGAATTTTGATATAATAGAACGGTGGTAAAAAAGAATGATCAAGTTATCATTCTTTTTTATTATATTTTTAAAGTTGAATAAGTTTTTAAGAAAACTGCTATTCATACTTTTTAGAAGGGTTAGAAACTATAATGAGTAAAAAATTTCTTTTTAATCGCTCTGTTTTCTCAAATGCTAAGGGACATGATGTCAAACGTAAATCCTCCAAAGGTCTCGTAACAGGTATTGCCTTAGCAGGAGCTATTGTTTTACTTGGAGGCAGCCAAATTGCTTCTGCTGATAACGTTACTGTTTCAGAAAACAACACAACCACATCCTCAACTGCAGCTGACACAGACACTGCAAACTCTCAGACAGTTGACAGCACTGATAGTGACAACAGCCAAGTTACTTCTGAGACTGTCTCATCAGAAAATAGCACAGCAAGCAGTGAGGCTGCTTCTGAAAGCAATGAAGCTGAGACAAACAATGACGCAACAGCTTCTGAGTCAGCCGATCAAAGTGATGATGAACTTTCCGATGAAACAACAAGTAATGAAGCTCAAGTTAAGTCTCAATCAGTCAATGCTTTAGAATCAGCAAAATATGATAAAGATGATGATGATGAAGAGGAAGAAGAAGTCAACGAATACAAAGAAGATGACAAATCTGAAAAAGCAGATATTAAATTTGACAACACAGGCGTAAAAACAACTTCATCTGGTGTGAACATTGATGGAAAAAACATTACCATTACATCAGCAGGAACTTATACCCTTACAGGGTCTGCCAGCGGCTACAGCATATCAGTAGCAGATAAAGTGACTGATACAGTGAAGCTCAAACTCGATGCAGTGAATTTGACTGACTCCACTCTTTATTCATCAAGAGATTTAGATATTAAAGTCCTATCTGATAGCTCTATTTCGTCTTCTTTGAAGAATACAATCGAAACAGGAGGAGCACTCTACATTTCAAGCAAAAAGAAAAGCGGTTTGAAAGTCACAAGTACAGCTGGTCACGCTATCAAAGCAAACAGTTTAGAAGCTGATAAAGTAACCTTAGAGCTGTCTTCTACTGCTAAAGATGGGATTAATGCCACATCAAACGTCTCCATTAAAAAGTCAAATGTTACCATTTCGGCAGAAGATGATGGGATTCAAGCTGAAGATAATACCGATGTCAATTCAGGTGATATCCAGATCAAAGATTCTATTGTAAAAATCACCTCTACAAGTAAAGGAATTACAGCGAACGACGAGATAACCGTTAAAGGGTCAACTTTCATAACAATTACATCTGGCTCTGAAGGAATCGAAGGCCGCTATGTGAATTTGAAAAAAGGTCAAATAACGATCAATGCTGGTGATGATGCTATCAACGCGACTGAATGGACAACAAAAGACGATGCTGACCTATCGCATTTGAAAAACAGCAAGAAAGATATCGAAAATGAGGTTGCTATTGTTATTTCTGGTGCTAATATCAGCGGTATTGGCAAAGATGACGGTGTGGATTCAAATGGAAATCTCTATATTACCGATGGTAGTCTCAAAATTCAATCAATCACTGATTACAGCTCAGCCATTGATTATGATGGTACAGGGTTTGCTTCCGGAGGAACAACTTGGGCAATTGGCCATATGGGATTTGCTCAGGGCTTCTCAAAGGGAACCAAACAAGCTTATATTGCTGCGATTGTTTCAGGATTAGCCGGTGATACCATTACTATAACTGACTCAAAAGGACATGTCGTTGCAAAAACAAAGGCAGATGTAGACTTTGACCATGTTGTCTTTTCAAATAAAACCATCAAGGCAGGCAAAACCTACACGGTTACAACATCTGATGGTCATAAAGCAGTTATCAAAGCAACAAAAGACACAACTACTCATCCTTCAGGCAGGCATGTATCAAAAGATACTGTTCCGCTCCTTCCAAATGGCCACCATCCAGCCTTTCCTGGAAACGGAACCCCTCCAAATGATAAGAACTGATAAGTTAATTTAAATTCTCTAAAAACAAGATATACTAAAAGGTGTGTATTTATTAGAAATCACACCTTTTAGCATGCCATTAATAGATTTACTCAATCAAATGAGTCTGAGACAAAAAGATTTCTCAGCTAAGAAAAACAGAGATTCACGTGTGATTGTGATGTGAGTCTCTGTTTTAGTTAGTGACTTTAGTCCCAGACTCATTTAACTTTTGTTCATCCAGTCTTCCTATCTGAGCAAGATACCACAAGTTTAATGCAGCAGCTGATGCCGAAGACTTCGTTGATTTTATCTTGAGTCAAATGTGATATGTCTATTGAATTTGCTTCTCTTTTTATTACTGTGTCGTGTTAGCAAATACAAGAGTTAACACTATCTCAAAATCATCATCTGACATAAGGGCTGTCTATTATAAGCTCCACCAGTCAAGACCCATCAAAATACTTGTTAAAATTGAAAACATCCTGTTATTCTCCTTTCTTTTTTGATATCATTCATTATAAATGATCCTTCAAAAAAAGAACAGGACATTTATGTCCCGTTCTGAGAATCTTTTTGCCATTCTTTCTCCAAATTTTCTCTTAAATTAATGTTTTCTGTTAACTGGGCAAATAAGATAGCAGCATCATAGCTCTTTTTAGCTTTCGCATAATCTTTTTCAACAAATAAATGATGCTTCCATGTCAGAAGATTAACAATAGGCTTTTTTTGAAAATCATAAGTTCTAGCCATGATTTTATTGCTGACAGCAATAAGCTGCTTAACAAAATCATATTTTTTCAATTCTAAGAGGAGTCCAAAATTATTCAATAAAACATTATTTAAAACGAAAAGATCTTCCAATGGAAGGCAGTCTACCTGCTTAAGCAATGTCTCCAATAATTGATTATATTTTCTTGAATCAAAAATAGCTGAATCCAAACCACTAACAGTTAAGCAGGAAAAATAGAGATCAATCAGAATCAAATCATTGACCTGATAATTGGTTTTTCTTAAAATCTGATCAAAATAGTCATTTAAAATACCAACGCCAAAATCGATATTGTCACTAAAATGAATATCTAGTTTCGATTGTAAACCATCAATAATCAATTGTTCTTCTTCAGGCAAATCATCATAAAACTGACTAAAAATCTCGTCAAAATAGGTTTCTTTTTCAGCTAATCTTTGCTGGTCGCCATAGGTTGGCGTTCGTAATAATAAATACTTTAGTTCTTTATAACGACTGGGTAACTCAACATTTTCTCCGTCCGTTAAATAGCCAAGCGTCACTCCTAAACGTCCTGCAATATAAACAGCTTTATTAAGAGTTGGCGTAGACTGTCCCGATTCAATTCTAGTCAGCTGCCGTGTTGACAACTGCGATTCATCAAGGCAGACAGCCTCTTTGGTCAGCCCCTTTTCTAACCTCAGGCTCTTAATTTTCTTCCCAAAATCTTTTAACATAAAACCTTTTCCTATACTATAATCTCTGTCTAAACTTTTACTATTTTATCATAACTCTATAATATAGTAAATTTACTAGACTTCTATATATTTTTCTGACATCTTTTGGGAAAACACATTCAGTGAGTTTCAAAAAGGAAGCATAAGACATAAGCGTAGTCTTGCAGCAAACGATTAATCTTTGTTTTCTTATTCTTTATACTTAGAACCTGTACTTACAGAAATCATTTTAGTTATAAATAAGCGTTAGCTTATTAAAAGTGATTGCAAGGCCGCAATAAAATAACTTATGAATACAGGCTCTTAAAAACGACTGGCTAGAAAATTTCAGCTTATCCTACTTGCCCAGCGGTTGTTTTTCGTGTGATATAAAATATGATAAGCGGCTTATCATAAATATTTGCTAGCTTCTTTAATCGATAAATTTGCCATCTGATTTTTATGCTTTTCAATAAAAGTTCTAACCCAATCTGGATTAGTCTTAGAGTAGTCTCGCAAGATCCAGCCAATAGCTTTATTGATGAAAAATTCGCTTTGATTGAGATTGTTAATGAGAATCTTCTCCAAAAGATTTGTCTTCATCTTATCTTTTCGTAAAAGCTGGTGGTCAATTGCCACGCGCCGCAGCCAAAAGTTATCATCAGAGGACCACTCTAACATAGTTGCATCAACTATATTACTGGGAAAGTTGATCTTGCCAATGGTTCTGTCCAAACTGTCCGTTGTATCCCACCAAGACTTGGTTACAACCAGCTGTTTGAGACGAGGCAGATCTGCTTCCGTTAAAAAGATCTGCATAGCCCGTAAATAATCACAAGCAGCGTACTGAAATTCCCGCTCAGGCAGTTCCCACAACTCTTCCACAAAAACCCAATCAACTGCCTTAGACGCCTTAGATTCTTTAATAAAGTCCTTCTCCAACTGACGGCGAAGCGGAGTAGAAAGACCTAGAAAAGGAAACTGGTCACGCATATAGGCTGCCATAGCATGCGCCCGCTCTTTGTCTGCATGATCATAAAAAGTTTGAATAAGTGTTTTCTTGTCCATAGCTTGATTATAGCATAAAAGGCAGCCCATCGGCCGCCTTGTTTTGTATTTAGTCTCCCAATCCAATCCGATCAAAGATTTCATCCACACGCTTGGTGTAGTAGACTGGATTAAAGATTTCGTCGATTTCTTTTTGGCTCAAGCGAGACGTGATCTCTGGATCTGCTTCCAGCAACGGTTTGAAGTCCACTTGGTTGTCCCAAGACTGCGCAGTCTTAGGCTGAACAAGGTCGTAAGCCTGCTCGCGGGTCATGCCTTTTTCAATCAAGGTCAGCATAGCACGCTGGCTGAAAATGAGACCAAAGGTAGAGCCCATGTTGCGCTTCATATTTTCTGGGAAGACGGTCAAGTTTTTCACGATATTGCCAAAGCGATTGAGCATATAGTCAATGAGAATGGTCGTATCAGGCGCGATAATGCGCTCAGCTGATGAGTGGGAAATATCGCGTTCGTGCCAGAGGGACACATTTTCATAGGCCGTCACCATGTGTCCGCGAATCACACGCGCAAGCCCCGTCATATTTTCAGAGCCGATAGGATTGCGTTTATGGGGCATGGCAGAGCTGCCCTTTTGCCCCTTGGCAAAGAATTCTTCTACTTCACGCTGCTCGGATTTTTGCAGACCGCGGATTTCAGTCGCCATGCGCTCGATTGATGTGGCAATGCTTGCCAGTACTGCAAAATACTCGGCGTGCAAATCACGCGGTAAGACTTGAGTCGAAATTTCCTGAGCACGAATGCCTAATTTGTCACAAACATATTTTTCCACAAATGGCGGAATGTTGGCAAAGTTCCCAACAGCACCAGAGATTTTCCCAGCTTCCACACCAGCGGCAGCATGTTCAAAACGCTCAATATTACGCTTCATTTCACTGTACCAAGTCGCCAGCTTGAGACCAAAAGTTGTTGGCTCCGCATGGACACCGTGTGTGCGCCCCATCATGATGGTAAACTTGTGTTCTTTGGCCTTATCAGCGATGATACTGAGGAAATTATCCAAATCCTTACGAATGATGGCATTAGCCTGCTTGTATAGGTAGCCGTAGGCCGTGTCCACCACGTCTGTTGAGGTCAGCCCAAAGTGTACCCACTTGCGCTCCCCACCCAACGTCTCAGAAACCGCACGAGTAAAGGCCACCACATCGTGACGGGTTTGCTGCTCAATCTCCAGAATGCGATCAATATCAAAATCCGCCTTCTCGCGAATCTTGGCCACATCTTCCTTAGGAATCTCACCCAACTCAGCCCAAGCCTCGTCAGCCAAAATTTCCACTTCTAACCAAGCACGGTACTTGTTTTCTTCACTCCAAATGTTCGCCATCTCAGGGCGTGAATAACGGTTGATCATTTTTTATTTTTCCTTTCTTTTTTATGTTTCACTTAAGTGGGGCGGACGTCAGCAGCTTCCTTCGGAATCTCATGACTAAATCTTGAGCCTAAGGTCTCAAGATTTCCGTCGCTTACGCTCTCCCCACGGCGTGAAACATTGGGGGGCGACCTGCGGTCGCAAGATAACTTTATAAATATTGAAAGATTAGGTAACCGTATTTAGTTTCAATAATAACCTTTTACTCAAATTGAATTCTATATGTAATAGTCAACCTATTTTTTTCTGCCATTAATCAATGCAACTAATGAAGCAGCTGCACTAATTCCTGTTAAAATTTTTCTTGAATTTTTCTTTATAAATTTAACAGGCTTATTCATAACCTTCCCAATCTTATGTATTTGTTTTCTATCCATTTTTTACTCCCTTTAATAATTCATGACCTGAAAATTCAATCGTGATTATATCATAATTTGACAATTCTGTTACTCCTATTCTCTCAACAAAATCATTTGGCTCAATGCACCATTTTAATCGCCTTTGGTCTTCAATACTTATTTCCTGTAATTCCACCAATTTTGATATGTATTCATGATTATTTTCAATCAAGGTCTTAACAGGTGAATACACAGTATCAATCAATTCAGGATTTCCTGTCACTGTGTATGTTTTAGCCAACAAATCGCTTGCCTTTACAATATATGAAAATTGGTCGTTTAATTCTGCAAAGCTATCTGAAACGCTCTCATTAAATTTATCATCAAAGGTTGATTTTAAAAACAATATAAAATCATTTTTCGGTATAGATGAATTTCTGGTCACTACCCCTTCAAACTCTTTAATAATAGCTTCTCTGCCTTCGTTTAACTGACTAATTGCATTTAATAATAAGTGCTCTTTTTGAGGGTTTTCATCACTTATCAATAATGCTTGCTCTATTGTACTTTCTGCACCCAATATTTTAGAACGTCTATCATCTTTTTGGCCCTGTTTAATATCCAAACCAATCTGTTTAACTTCTGAAAGTAATAACTCCAGCTCATTGACCTTTTGAACCTCAACCAACCGATTAATATTTGACACAACATTCTGTAAAGCTTCAGGATTATCTAATACGATTTTTTCTAGTCGAGCTTTAGAAACAATATTGTTGTTTGTTCCTCTAGTCACAAAATTGGGTAATAAAGACTTCCTATCCGCTGTCTTTTGAAAATCAATCTCTCCATTTTGGAACTTTTTCAACTGCTCCCGAGTAAATTTAACAACATACATTTCCTCAGGATTGATATTTTGTTTAATTTCATTGTAAGAATTAGCAATAGTCGAAAAATAATTACCAACTTGTTCAAAACTTTTTCTTTTATTTTGAAATAATTCAACATCAAGTGGGGTATTTCCCGCTTCTTTCGCTTTGAAAAGTTTATCATTTTTTATGGCTAATTCGCCCATATATCCCCCAATCAGAAATCAACTTTATCACTAACTACCATCAGTCATCTCATTTTGCGATTTAACTTTCAGCGCTTTTTCTAAATCTCGAAAATACTGCTTTTGCTGCTTTCTTAAATAAAGCCACACAAATGGTGTCAGGAGAGCATTTTTAACAGTGATATTTTCTGTAAAATCTAGAATGGTTTGTCCATCCTGATAATCAAAACGACCTATCCAAGTACCTTGGAGATTTTTATTTTCAAATTCAAGCTCCCAGAGCTTATGCAAATTGACTTTTGTCACCTTAAAGTTCGTCTGAAGACCATTTTGAGTGTATTCAAGAAAATGATTGTCATCTACTTTTTCAAACTGACCAAGTTCACTTCTCCAAGTTTGATTGGACAAGTCGGTGACAAGTTTCCATACCTGATCAATAGGATAAGGAAAACTCGCCTTTCTATTAGATTTTACCATAAGTTGACTCCTACTTTAAAGATAATTCCGCCGCTTTTTGAGCATGGATAGTTGTTGTATCATAGAGCGGAAGGGCTGTGTCTGCCTGTTTGACTAAAAGGCCAATCTCTGTACAGCCTAGGATAACGGCTTTAGCGCCAGCATTTTTCAAATCATCAATAATGGTAAGGTAAGTCTGCTTTGAGCTGTCTTTGATGTCTCCCAAGCACAGCTCATCATAGATGATTCGGTTGACTTCAGTAATGCCAGCTTGGTCTGGAATCAGCACCTCAAGCCCTGCTTCAAGCAGTTTTTCCTTGTAAAAGTCTTGAGTCATGGTGTACTTGGTGCCCAAGAGACCAACTTTTTGAATGCCATTTTCAAGAAGGGCCTCAGCAGTCGCCTGCGCAATGTGCAAAATTGGAATCGCGGTTTGCTTTTGAATCTGCGGAGCCACCTTGTGCATGGTGTTTGTGCAGATAACAATAAAGTCCGCACCAGCCTGCTCCAGTTTCTGGGCAATTTGGCTCAGGACTTCCGCACTCTTAGCCCAGTCACCGCTGGCCTGATAGTGCTCAATCTCCGCAAAATCAACACTGTAAAGCAAAATTTTAGCCGAATGCAGTCCGCCAAGCTCTTTTTTAATTGTCTCGTTGATGAGCTGATAATAAGAAGTCGTACTCTCCCAGCTCATGCCACCAATAAGGCCGATTGTTTTCATAGCTAACTAAAATCCTCCTTGTTTATAGCTACTGACAGATAATGCAGTAGGGTGTTGAGATCGGTATCCAGCGGCAAGCCGTAGATAGATTTCTGGATACTGGGTCATTAGTTCTTGATATTTGGCCTTTACTTTTTCATGGTCGCTGCTGGCAAAGAGCACTTCCACAACGGTGGTTTCTTTGCCTTCTTCCACAAAAGCGTTGACGATGATTTTTATCATATCAATGTCTCCCCTTTAAATAATACCTAGGTCAGCCCTTATGACTTGTTCAAGTTTCCAACGAATATTATCCAGTTTATTTTGTCTTCCATCAGCATATTCCAAGGTTCTCCCTGCTATAAAAGCATTATGCCAAGTAACATAAAACTCTACTAAGCAATTTTTTACATCTTGACCTGCATACAGTTCAATAGTTTTATCAGTATGTCTAAATCGCTCATACTCCTGCTTAGCTAGAAAATACTGATTTTTGATTTTTTCTATTTCCTTTATATAGTATTCTCTATTCCGAATTTCTGTTTTGATATCTTCTTCATCTTGATAAGTAAGACCTTTTCGCTCTAATCGCTTTTGATAATCTTCCTTAATCTGAATTTCCAAAATTCTATTCACCGTATCAAAGTTTTCTGAACTAAAGTTAGGTGGTCCATATGATAATAGAGTCATGACATCATATGGAGTTCTATTTGGAAATAAAGATATTATCCTGATTAACTCGTTATAAGGTTCCGTTAATTTTTCTTGTTTTTGTACTTGACTTTGTATTTTTCGTTCTTGTATCTTCGATTTTCGTTTATCAACATAGATATAAATCCCCCATAAAAAGCCAAGAATCCCTACAATCGCTAATACAGATTGCCAATTAAAATAACCGTGTTCATTTGTAAAAAACTTATCCACTAAAAATCAATCCCTTCCCCAAACTCCCTCACTTCATCAGGCTTATCACTAAACACGGTCACATGCCCCATTTTGCGGTTGTGTTTGGCTTCTGCTTTGCCATAAAGGTGGAGGTGGGCGCTAGGGTTTTGAGCGACGTAGGCTTGGGCTTGCTGGATATGCTGGCCAAGGACGTTGAGCATGACGGCTGGGGCATGGAGTTTGATGGCTGGGAGGGGTTGGCCGAGGACGCCTAGGATATGGGTGTCAAATTGTGAGAAGTCGCAGGCTTCGATGGAGTAGTGACCTGAGTTGTGGGGGCGCGGTGCGATTTCGTTGACAACGATGTCGTCAGCAGTCGCAAACATTTCCACACAGAGGGTTCCTGACAGCTGGAGCTTTTGAGCAATGGTCACCGCCATGGCTTTAGCCTTCTCGGCTAGCTGGTCTGAAATGCGGGCTGGGACAATGGTTTTTGAGAGGATATTGTTGCGGTGGATATTTTCCTGAACAGGGAAGACCGTCACGTCCTTGCCATTGCCTGCGACAATGACCGAAATTTCAAGGTCAAAGTCCACAAATTCTTCCAAGACGCACTCAGCAGAGTTTGCTAATTGGTTCGCGGCAGCTAAATCGTCATATGATTTAATAACGACTTGACCGTGACCATCATAACCGCCTGTGGCCGTTTTCAAGACGTAAGTCTTGCCCAAATCCAAATCCTCCAAGTCCAAACTAGAGGTCACCACCTTATATGGAGCGACCGTCACGCCAGCCTTATTGGCGAGGAAATTCTTTTCAAAAATACGGTTTTGCGAAATGCGCAGCAAATCAGTCCCCTGCGGCAGCTGACCGTCTCCTACGACCGCATCAAGGCCGTCAGCGTCGACATTTTCAAACTCATAGGTCAACAGGTCGCAACGCACAGCCATTTCTCGCAAAGCATCCACATCATCGTAAGGCCCCACAATCATCTCAGACACGCGCGAGGCAGGACAGTCCGCCGTCGGATCCAGCGTCACCACCTTATGCCCCATGTAAACCGCCGCGATAGCCATCATCTGACCCAGCTGACCGCCGCCGATTATGCCAATGGTTTTAGTTGAGTTCATTCGTTGACTCCTCTGCGATTTTTCCTTGTTCCTTTGCGAAATCTGCTAACGCGGCTGCCAAGTCTTGGTCTTCAATGGCCAAGATACGCAGGGCTGTCAGGGCAGCGTTGGTCGCTCCCGCTTCACCAATGGCCATGGTTGCCACAGGCACACCACCCGGCATCTGCACAATGGAATAGAGCGAGTCCAAGCCGCTGAGGGCGCGTGATTTGACAGGCACACCGATAACAGGCAGTGTTGTTTTAGCTGCCACCATACCCGGTAAATGCGCGGCACCGCCTGCACCTGCAATGATGACCTTGATGCCGCGGCTGCGGGCTTCTTCTGCATGTTTGAACATGAGGTCTGGTGTGCGGTGGGCTGAGACGACTTTCTTCTCATAAGCCACGCCGAAGTTATCCAAAACTTGAGCGGTTTTTTGCATAGTGCTCCAGTCGGATTTGGAGCCCATGATAATAGAAATAAGTGGTTTCATAATAAGATACAAACGCCATAAAGCGACCTCCAACAAAATGGGCGGTAAATCAGAAAACTTTGATTTCGCTGACGCACCCCATCAGAACGACTAGGACTTTCTTAGCCTACTGGCGTAGAAAGTTCAGACATCTACAGCATAAGTCTTTCCTAGAGGCTTGTGCCTCGTCGTCAGACTCATCTTTTTGCCCAGTGTTGTTGTCGTAGGCGTGTTTAATTCCTTTCGTTTTTTATTTTATAGCGACTTTTTGTCGCTTGCAAAATTTTCATAGAAAAATAGGAAAACTAACAGAATGTTCCTTTGAATAAACGGAATCTTTTGCTCAAATATTTTTTAGAGTGGTCGGTTCCACACTATAATGTTTAACGGTCTTATCAACCAACTTGGTGACACTTCTAGGATTTATCAATAAGCGACCGATAATAATCGCAAGAGGTATAAAACTTAGAGGATCCTTCCAAATAGGTGTTAACACCTCTTCACTGTCACTGTTAAAAAGCCACTTCCTCATTGTCCGTACAATCTTCTTTCTACTCTTCGTTCGCTCAGCAGTACCGATAAGCAAAGCCATCAGGCTATGCGTCCCTACCCCTGCTTGCCCAACACTAACATCAGATTTAGAATAGCAGCCATTGGCTAACTCTATCATGATTTTTGGGAAGTTAACTCCTGCTTTGTAGGCATTAGCAGGTTCAACCATTCTAGGATTGCACTCTATGTAATAAAAATGACCGTCGGTACGTATAAAATCTAAAGTTAAAGCACCATGCCATTGTAAAAATTGACCTAATTTTTCGACATGCTCTCTCGTTTTCTCAGATTCTATACTTAATCTAGCAGCAGCTGAACCACCGGCACCAGAACCCACTTTAACACTAGAATGAACCGCAAGTAACTGACCATGATGAAATACTGCTTGAACCTGACCATAGTCTCCGACTATGTCTTGCTGAACCATCCATTTTTCATCACTCGCTGTTAATCTGCTCGCAACTTCCGCCAAATCTTCCTTACTTGTGATTTTATAAACTGAACGACCGGCAGTACCATAGTCTGCCTTTAGCCAATAAGGATAAGGAAGAGAAACAGATTCTAAATTTTCCACACGCTCCCATTTAGGAATTGGCAGATTTAACTGATCCGAAATTTCAGCAAACGCAATCTTCCCAGCCAGCTTTTCAATTTGTTCCTTATCAGCAAGCGCTACTGGCAAACGAGTTGGTAAAAAATTTCCCCCATTTGCCAATAACCAGCCTTCCTCATGTGTCGGCAAAATAGCTGCATAATTTTTTTGATGAAGCAGCTGATTAACTTGTTTCAAGTAATCTAAAGGAAAACGATTTACATCAACTGTCGGAATTCTATGAGTGAGTCGACTGAATGTTGCAATAGAAAACTTATCAGGAGACAGGACATCAACTTTGTAGCCTTCTTTTAGCAATACTGTTAGAGTCTCTCTTGAAGTTAAGCTAGAACCTTCTAAAAATAGCAGTCTGTTTTTCATTTTTCAAACACCAGAATTCTATATTCAAGCCTCACGGCTCAAAGTTTAATACATTTGATTTACAAAGCCTTGCTTCCGATGTCCGTACGATAAAAGAGGCCTGTTGTGTTTTGTTTATTCAGCTGGGTGTAGATTTTGTCCTGCGCAGCCTTGACGCTGTCGGCTGTAGTAACCAGCATGTAGACGCGGCCGCCGTTTGACAAGAGCAGCTGGCTATTGCCATCAAACTTAGCCCCTGCATAATAGGTGATTATGTCGCCACCGGTCTTTTCTGGCAGAAGCACCTCTTTTTCGTAGGCGAGCGGATAGCCATTTGAAGCAACCACCACGCCTAGGGTCACGCCCGAATCCAGCCAAGTGATGTCAGGGTTCCTGCCAGCCAAAATGTCCGTGATATTCTGTGCAAAGTCAGAAGTCAGGCGTGGCAAGATAACTTGGGTCTCGGGATCGCCAAAGCGAGAGTTGAACTCGATAACCTTAGGACCGTCCTTAGTCAAGATAAGCCCCGCGTAGAGCACGCCAAGATAAGGGCGACCCTCAGCAATCATACCCTCAAGCACTGGTTTGACAATGGTATCAACCGACTGGTCAATCACGCTTTTCGGCAGGTGAGGAACAGGAGCGTAGGCCCCCATACCGCCTGTGTTTGGTCCCTTGTCACCATCATAGGCACGCTTGTGATCCTGCGCCGCAGGCATAATGTAAAACTTGTCCCTATTGACAAAGGCAAAGAGAGAGAATTCCTCGCCATCAAGGAACTCCTCAATAACCACGCGCGCACCCGAGTCGCCGAACTTATTGTCCAGCAGCATTTCATGCGCCGCCTCGACCGCCTGCTCCACGGTTTCAGCCACGACTACTCCCTTACCCAATGCCAAGCCATCCGCCTTGACCACGATTGGAGCGCCCTGCTTTTCGATGTAGGCTTTAGCTTTCTCGAAGTCGGAAAATGTGCCATAGGCTGCTGTCGGAACACCGTATTTGACCATGATTTCCTTAGCAAAATCCTTAGACCACTCCAGCTCTGCTGCTAACTTAGTTGGACCAAAAGCCTCAAGCCCAGCTTGGTTAAAATCATCAACGATACCAGCTGCTAGTGCATCATCAGGGCCAATAAAGGTCCAAGCAATAGCATTTGCTTTGGCAAAGTCAATCAACTTGGAATGTTCGGAAATTCCGATATTCACCAAATCCAAACCATCCAGGGTCATGCCATCATTGCCGGGAGCAACAAAGACCTGCTCAACATCCCGAGACGCCAACAACTTCTTGGCAATCGCATGCTCACGACCACCTGAACCAACAACCAAAAGTTTCATAATGCAAGATACCTCAATATAAAACAATCACAGGGGCACATGCCCAAAACCAAACATTTTCGCAAAAACTAACAACTTTTCACGAATTATACAGGACTATTATAACATATTTGTTCGGGAGTTTGAATTTCTAATCCCATTTATTCGGAAAAGAAAAGCACCACTGATGTGGTGCGGGGAAAAAGAAAGTATTAAAAATAAAAAAGAGAAGATCATAATCTCTTCTCTTTTTTCTGTGTTCAAATTTCCTACAACCATAGTACCATTAATCTTTTTACTTTTCAACAATAAAATTTAAATTTTTTGCATTTTTCCCTCTGGGTGTCTCCTCATACTCAAATGAAACCCTATCTCCAACAATTGGATTAAGAAAGTTCACCTCATCCAAACTAAAATAAAATGAACCGTTGGAATTTTTTACAAAACCAAAATCATACTTAATAGTTACTATAATTCCTTCAGTGTCCTCAGTAATTTCTTGAGCTAAAGCGTCATAATTGACACCTAGTCTTTTAGCTAAATCAACAACATCGACGCTATATGATTCACTATGCTCTAAAATTGCCGTTTTTAGTTTCTTTACTACATTATTAGTGTTGTTAACTATTAAACTGAAATGCTGTTGAATCTTTTTTTCTAATAATTGCTTTGCATCTAGATCAAAAGATAAAAAGGATAGATCATTTAATGCTTTTATTAGTATTGAAGCAGTTCCCCCATCAATTGATTCCAAATCTTCAATTAACTCGATCGCTTTCTCAAGTAATTCTAATCTCTTTTTATAATCACGCCTTTTAAATTGACTCCCTTTCCTTATGTATAAATCTGCATATCTACTAATATATTGATTTTTAAATCTGTCTTTTTCATCAGAAGTAATATCAATACTTTTTAAAGCCATCTCTGCTTCTTCATATCTTACAAGAAAAATTAACACTCGTGCTTTTTCAAGTAATATCTCTTTTGAATCTGGATAATTTTTTTCAGCTTCCAAAATTTCTTGATAAGCACTTTCATAATCATCCATTTTATTTCTGTAAAAAATACTAAATAAATACAAGACTGTAGCTTTTTCATAACCTTTATTAGCATTTTCTACAGCTGTTCTGTACGATTCAATAGCTTCATATAAATTCATATTCTCTGCATTTATATATGCTTTTATTTTATAAACTTCAAAATAATCTGGAGCTACTTCCCGAGCTCTCTCAACAGATTCTTCAGCTTCTTTCCATCGTTTATCTGCACTATATTGTAAAGCTTGCTTTAGATAAAATGAAGAAATCTTTTTATTATCTGTTTCTAGATTACCAAAAATAGTCTTAGCGAAAAATGGCGATGCTTCTTTTTCAAGTTGAATATTTTGTAAAATACGAGATAACTCACTTCTTTTTTTAGAAACTTTTTTAATAAAATCGTTACTCGGCTTATTATATAGTGAAAGGTAATCTTTTGCCATACTATTAATTTGATATGTATTTGATTTTGAATCAAGCATACTGGTGGACTGTAATACATTGATGTCCTCAGCTAATTCATATGTTGACTTATCCATATAGAAATCAATTACACCAAACACTAAAGGTTTCCCCTCTAATAAAAATAAATGGAGTATTTCTTTTTGTGAGGAGTTTAATTTGTCAATAATATTCGACATACTGAAATGAATTAAATTGTCCTTATGTGCCAATAAACTAGCCTCGTCTGTTTTAAAATAGATACTTGTGACAAACCATTTTATTGAGAGAGGACTCGAATATAAATCTTCAGTCAATAATTGTCTCAAACTATCTTTATCTCGCTTATACAACTCTAGTCCGTAATATTGGCACAGTAACCTAAAGTATTGTTCTGAATCTTTTAAACTCATTTCTGACAACCTAAAGCGCGTCTCTAGTTCTCCAACACCACTTCTTGAAGTAATTAATACTTTAGAATTATCTGGAATTGATTTTAAAAAATTTAGTATTTCTCCCGCTGTTACTGTTTCTAAATTATCAATAACAAGTAATGTATTGAAATTCTGCATAAAACTCAGTATGTCATCTACTGGAGAATCTGAATCTTCAACTGTTGATTTTTGTAATGACTTATACATTCCTTCAACAGAATGAATTGCACTTTTGATATTTATAAACTCACCTTTAGTTAAAGACTTTGTTTTTAAACTTACCCATACTATGGCATCAAACCTATCTTGATGCTCAGGATCATCTACAATATCATATAGGCATTTAATGGCAATAGCTGTTTTTCCAATTCCGCCATTACCAATAATAGTAATAATTTGAGATTTTTTATTTAAAATGAGTCCTTTTAGATCTGAAATTTCCTTTTTCCGTCCTACAAATCCAGTATCATCAAATTCTGGCAATGGTAAGTTATGATAAATTTTAGTTGTATCATCTTTTACTGTAGGTTTAACTTCCATCAATAATTGTTGAGGATTTTCTAAAATTAACTTTCTTGTTTCTTTTACTTGCTTCCAATTGATTTTTGGAAGTTCCTTATCAATTATATTTAACGCTTCTTCTAAAGTAGAGCGATCTGCAAATTCCAATGGCCTAGAATGCATAACCCTATTTCGAATTGGAATAATTTTATCAAAAATTTTCTTCATTTTTGACTTTTCTTCTAGATTGACCCTGAAGCTGCTGTGGTTTCCTATAATAAATGATACTAAATCTCCTAAATCCAGTTCTATCAATATTTCATATTCATCAGATGTCCCCTTACTGGAAGAAGTAGAGTCAGAATTTCTAGTTCTTGCTTTTTCAACAAAATCATTCGGTAAACCTATTACTGGCTTATTGTTACTGATAAAATTCCTTAAATCATATTCAATTGATGTACAAACTGCAAACATAAGTAAACGATTATTTAAATTAAATCTTTCCATCAAAAAACTCCATGTATTATTTTCTGTTTTAATTATACCAAAAAAGCAAGCCTCCCAGCTCACTTTCTGTATCTTTATTTCTTCAAAACAACTTCCCAATCATTGGTAAAGCCCAAGTGGTGTAAATGGATACTGGATTGGTATTTCATAAATAGTGCTCTTAAACGCGGAATAAAATCTTTATTCCATTTTTCATTGTCACCATATAGCTGTTTAACGGCATACAATTGAGCCATGAGACGATTTTTAATTTTGATATTTTCAGTCATAAAAGACGGAAGTTGTCCGGGAATTTTTGTAAAACTTCTATAATACAACCTGCCATAATGGGCACAATAATTTCTGAGGACAACTGCGACTTCAAGGTAGGTACGAACTTGAGTTGTTTTTAATTTTAAATCCTGAGCAATGATACTTTGAATGTCATTTAGACTGTCAGCATAAAATTTAGAAGTCATACCAAATGAGAAAAATTCAACCAAGACCCAGATAGGAAATTCACCATCATACTTAAGTTGATGATGTTTATAAATAGGATCCTTTCTTCGATAACTCAGTTCTTTTTCAAGATTCTTCATAAATTCATCGTGTTTGTGATATTTGTTAAAGTTCTTGCTATATTTATAAGCTAAGGCGCCATACTGTTCAGAATGATGGTAAGCAACTTGCGTTTTAAAATATAACTCAATATCTTCAAGATACTCCATTAGCAAAAGTCTGAGCTCTGAATCAAACTGATAAATGCTGTAAATCTTCTCTAAAGATACTTTGTTGCTGTCATATTTTTGAGACTCCTCATCTCTAAAAGGCAAAAAATAAGCAGTTAGCCGATAATAATTAATACGTTTTAGAATAGTGATGGCATACTCCTTGGAAGTTATATCCTCACATCCGTGCTCAATTAATTTGGCTACCTGCTCTTCAAAAGTCTTAAATTCTTTGATTTCCATTCAATCATCCATATAAAAAAATGTCCGCCTTGTCACATCAGGGAGAGGTGGGCGGTCCTATTAACATCATTTTACTAAAGTTATCAGTAATTTGTCAAGAATAAAATGCTTATTGCCACGACGTACACCTGAAAAATCCACCCTTCTCAGCTTACTTCTTATAAACATCTTTCCTATGTCCGCCATTGACAGCTACAATAATCAGCCCCCTCATCTTCAATACGGCTGATGATGCGATAGTGTCCGACGTGGTAACGTCAGGAATCTTTGATATTGCCAATTAATGCTTTGCTGTCTTGGATTGTCAGTACCATCAATTTCTCAAACCAAAATGAAAAACCCGCTGGAAGCGGGCTTTTTAGGAGATTTATGAAAAAGAAAAGTTTTAGGATTCCTATTGCTAGGATGACTATAGTATATAAGAACTTTCTTAATCGCTCCTTAAACTTTTCTTTCAGAAAGCTTAAAATAGTTCTCAATTAATCATTTTTTATTTCATGTATTTTTCTAGGCTTAATTGAATTTTTGGCATGATTTGGTGCATGACTTTAAGATTAGTATAAGCTATTGCCATAGCTATGAAAAGATAGACAATGACTGGTAGCAGGGAAATGTCAGAAGGCCAATAGCGGAAAATAATCATTAAAACAATTGGCAATTCTAAGCTTGTCGTGACGACTCCGGGAACATAGCCCTTAAATCGCAGGCACATGATATAATGGATCGTGAAATGAGATGTATAAGCTATTACAAAAGATAAATAGAGTAAGGTATTGTGGGTCATTTGACAAAGACCAGAAATAAGCAGCAAGATGACAAATTCCTCTAAAACGCCTACTGCAAAGGCAGAACCCTGCGTAACAGAGCCAAAGAACGGTTTCTTAAAAGTCATTAACTTTTGATGATGCCGTTTTTTCCACAAGGGCATAAAGATCATTTCTTCAAAATCATGTAAAATAAATAAAATAGGCAGCATCCAAACATTAAAAAGAATGCTCATATTTTTACCTCCTTAATAACAACTAACAATTGTACAATGTTAAGGATAAATGATAATAATGTATCACGCGCAACACTTTTAGTATAAAGACAAACTGTTACAAAAACAAGAGGTTAAGTGAAATTGGCACAGTTTGGCCAGAAGTGTGACAGGAAAGGAGAACTACCATGGAATATCAAACACGGCAATGGCTGGAGGAAGCCTTGTTCGATTTATTAGCAACTAAGAAATCCCTGCATAATATCAGCATTGCAGAACTCAGCGAGCATGCTCAAATTGCTAGACGAACGTTTTATCGTTATTACCGTTCAAAAGAGCAAGTCCTTACGAACTATTTAGACCGCTTAATCCAAGACTACATTATTGAGCTTCAAACAGAAAAACTGACTAATTTTGAAGATTTAGTGAACCTTTTCTTTCAGTATTGGAGCCAGTACACTGAATCATTAAAAACTTTGCAGGATGCAAACCTGCTAGTGCTTATCTTGCAAAGGTATTATGATAAGCTTCCTGCTGCTTATACCACTGTCATGGCACCTTGGCACATCACAAACAGTGATCAAAGACAAATCACCTATGATAGTAGATTCATTATCGGCGGTCTCTACAGTATTTTTGATGAATGGTTAAAAACAGATCACCAAACAATGCCTGTTAATGAACTGGTCACTACAGCCTTAAACACCATAAAACGTATGAAGGATAGTTAAGCGAGAAGCTGAGTTTTTCGAGATTAATCATGAGCAGATTCAACAAATCGTTTTAATCATTTCTAAAATTAAAATGATCATTGTTTTAGACATACAAAAAGAGAAGACGACTTGCATCTCCTCTCGTTGTTAGCGATAAGTCATTCATTACAGTTAATAATGAGCTAATTTTTAAATACCCATCAATGTCTAAAATGTCTCACACCCGTAAATACCATAGCAATGCCGTATTTATTAGCCATATCGATAGACTCTTGGTCACGGACGGAACCGCCGGGTTGGATGATAGCTTTGATACCAGCAGCTGCAATTTCTTCAACGTTATCAGCAAACGGGAAGAAAGCGTCAGAAGCAAGAACAGCCCCGTCAAGGCGATCTTTGGCTTGGTCAATGGCGATGCGAACAGAAGCGACACGATTGGTCTGACCCGGACCGACACCAAGTGTCATGTGGTCATTGGTCACGATAATGCCATTAGACTTGACATACTTGATGGCTTTCCAAGCAAATTCAAGAGCAGTTTCTTCCGTTTTAGTTGGCTGGCGCTTGGTAACGACCTGCCAATCGGCTGGACTTTCCTTGACCACGTCTTGATTTTGCACAAGGAGGCCACCAACCACGCCAGTATACTCTTTTTCAGCCTCGCTAGCTTCTTGAGCGTCAAAGGGAAGTTGCAGAATACGCAGATTTTTCTTTTTGGTTGTGAGAATAGCTAGCGCTTCGTCTGTATAAGATGGCGCAATGATGATTTCTAGGAAGATAGCGTGCATCTTCTCAGCTGTCGCTGCATCAACCTCACGGTTTAGGACAACAATGCCGCCGAAGATCGAAACTGAATCAGCCTCATAAGCGTAATCCCAAGCTGTTTCAATGTCATCAGCCTGACCGATACCACATGGATTCATGTGCTTGAGCGCCACAACGGTTGGACGGTCTTTAAAGTCACGAATGACACGGATAGCCGCATCAGCATCGCGAATATTGTTGAAGGACAATCCCTTACCGTTGAGCTGCTGAGCAGAGGCAATAGAATAAGCAGTTGGCAAAGCTTTTTGGTAGAAATCCGCATCCTGCTGTGGATTTTCACCATAACGCATTGGCTGCTTGAGGTCATAAGTCAGCGTCAGTTTTTCAGGTTTTTCTTCACCCACTTGAGCAGTGAAATATTCAGCGATGAGGGCATCGTAAGCTGCGGTGTGACGGAAAACTTTAGCTGCCAGACGCTTACGAGTTTCATAAGTTGTTTCTCCGTTCGCTGACAATTCGTCAAGAACCTCAGCGTAGTCAGCAGGGTCAACCACAACCGTCACACTGGCATGGTTTTTAGCTGCTGAGCGCAGCATAGATGGTCCACCAATATCAATATTTTCAACCGCATCTGCATAGGTCGCATCTGGTTTAAGAATAGTCTCCTTGAATGGGTAAAGGTTGACAACAACTAAATCAATCGGCGTGATGCCATGTTCTTTCATAGCATTAACATGACTATCAAGGTCGCGGCGCGCCAAGAGACCGCCATGAATGTTTGGGTGAAGAGTCTTGACACGACCATCCATCATTTCAGGAAAGCCAGTCACGTCGTCAATAGCGATGGTGTCAATCCCTGCCTTGTCAAGGGCAACCTTAGTTCCACCGGTTGAGACGATTTCCCAACCCAAGTTTTTCAATTCTTGAGCAAAGTCAACAATGCCCGATTTGTCTGAGACGCTGATAAGTGCGCGTTTAGTCATGTTTTTTCCTTTCATTTTATCAATAGATTCCTTCAAATTATCTAAACTAAAGACTGGCGATTATAGTCTGTAATCTGATTTCCAAGCTCTTGCAACAATTTCCTTACCTCAAGCTTACTTGTTTCACTTTCATAAACACTTCGCAGTTCTGCATCTGTCGCACCAATCAGAGTGACAAATTCTACTTTTCCATGAGGAGTATCTAGAGGCTTAGCTAGATTGTCACTAGCGGTCAGAAAACCTGTCAGTTTAGATTTCTGCTGAATATCGATTCCTACCGTTTGCTTCATATAAATATATTCTTCTGGTAAAACTACTTTACCTGTTTTAAAAATATATCTTGCAACATACTGCAATAAACCACAGCCATTTTTGATTTCTTCTTCGTCATTAGTAGATTTCTTTAACTTAAAAGTCAATTCAATCCCATAACCACTGTATTCTGAGTCGGTGCTTTCTTTTGTATATAACTCCGACAAGCCATAGCTGACAAAATGCCAAAAATCTCCCGCATCGTAGACACTTATACCGTCAAGCGGATCTGGACCCCCAAACATATACTTGACAACCGTCCCATAATGAAGAGGATTGGGCTGATCAGGATATAAACGATCAAATTCTGCATCAATCGCTTCCCATCCTGGAGCGCTATCATCTGTATCTTCAGATTTAACAACAGTCTTATCTCCATCTTCAATTGGTGTCTCTTCACTGGAAGATTTCTTCTTAAAAAAATCAAATAGACCCATAAAATTCTCCTTAGCTAACGCCCCTACTCATGATTTACCAACCCTGATAGAAATAGTTTATGAACAGGTCTTTACCTTTACCATAAAATCATCTCTCACTACCTTCTTATCTTCTCTCGATCCCTAAACTCTCCAGCACTTGAGGATAGAGCTGATACTCGGCAGCATGGATGCGTTCTTCAAAACTTTCAATCGTGTCATGAACTAGCCGTGGGACACGAACTTGTTTAATGACCTTGCCAGTATCCACACCTGAGTCCACCCAGTGAATGGTCACTCCGCTCTCAGTGACACCGGCATTCCAGGCATCTTCGATACCATGAGCACCTGGAAATTCTGGCAAATAGGCTGGATGGATATTGATAATGCGACCTTGATAGGCAGCCAGCAAGGTTGGGCCAACGATTTTCATGTAACCAGCTAGGCAAACAAGATCAATAGCATATTTTTCCAAGAGGTCAATGATAACCTGCTCATAAGCAATTTTGTTGTCAAATTCCTTGAGTTCAAAGGCGTAACTTTTGATACCGAGATTTTTAGCACGCTCCAAGACATAGGCATCACGATGGTCAGAGAAAACAAATTCTACTGGGAATTGCTCGCCGATGACCTGAAAATTTGACCCATTACCAGAAGCGAAAACAGCAATTTTTTGAGCCATTATTTGATCACCACACTTGCGTCAGCTTTTTTCACGATACGCCCAAGCTCATAAACAGGCTCATCAAGGACTTCCTTGACACGGTCAACCTTTTCAGGACTGACAGCCAGCATGAGCCCGATACCCATGTTGAAGATTTCAAACATTTCATCGTGCTTGATTTCACCGTACTTTTCAAGCGCCTTGAAGATTGGCAGAACTGGCACCTTGTCTTCTTCGATTTCGGCTGCCAAATCGTCCCCAAACATACGTGGGACATTTTCGATAAAGCCGCCACCTGTGATGTGGGCAATACCGTTGACTAATTCTTCCTTAATCAATGGCAGAGCTGCTTTGACATAGATACGAGTAGGTTCAAGTAAGACATCTTTGAGTTTTTTACCTTCCAATTCTGGCAGTTCTTCCTCACCAGTATAGTCTGCAAAGACACGGCGGACAAGCGAATAACCGTTTGAATGAATACCGCTGGAAGCCAATCCCAGTAGCACATCTCCTTCTTTGACTTTTGAGCCGTCGATGATTTGTGATTTTTCAGCCACACCGACTGCAAAACCGGCCAAATCGTAATCGTCTTCGCCATACATACCGGGCATTTCGGCTGTTTCGCCACCAATCAGACCAGCACCAGCTTGGACACATCCTTCAGCCACACCAGCAACCACCTGCTCCAGTTTAGCAGGTTCATTCTTACCCGTTGCAATGTAGTCTAGGAAATAAAGAGGTTCAGCCCCCGCTGCAATGATGTCATTAACACACATGGCTACACAGTCCTGACCAATGGTATCGTGTTTGTCGTACTTGATAGCCAGCATGAGCTTGGTTCCGACACCGTCCGTTCCTGAAATCAAGACAGGCTCTTTGACGTCCAGCTGGGACAAATCAAACATCCCACCGAAGCCACCGAGAGCTCCCATAACCCCAAGACGCTCCGTACGCGCCACATGTTTCTTAATCCGAGCAACAACCTCGTATCCCGCCTCAACATCAACACCAGATTGAGCGTAAGCATTTTTTTCTGTCATAATATTTTTCCTTCTTTTTTTCTTTGGAAATAGCAGAGCTGCTATTGAGTTCGGTCTATCAATAAAAGCTAACCTTCTCATCCAAGCTTCTACGATACTCTTCTTCGTAATCGTAAAGCGGTGTTGGGTACTTGCCATCAAAGTAAGCAACACAGAGACCGCCGTTTGGGGCATCTGTTTCAAGTCCGATAGAGTCAATCAAACCGTCAATAGACAAGTAAGTTAGGCTATCCGCACCGATAATCTGGCGTGTTTCTTCAACAGAATGATTAGCCGCAATCAATTCACGCCGTGTTTGAATATCAATCCCATAGAAACATGGATAGGCCAGTGCTGGGCTACCGATAGCCACGTGAACCTCTGTAGCACCAGCTTCTTTCAAGAGCTGAACGATACGACGTGAGGTTGTCCCACGCACGATGGAGTCATCAATCATGACGACACGTTTGCCTTTAACCACTCCAGATACGGCAGAAAGTTTCATGCGAACTCCTTGCTCACGCAGTTCTTGCGTCGGCTGGATAAAGGTTCGTTGGGTGTATTGATTTTTGATGAGACCCATTTCATTTGGCAGTCCTGATTCTTCGGCGAAGCCCATAGCTGCGCTGAGTGAGGAATTAGGTACACCGACCACAATGTCTGCCTCATGTTTGAACTCACGCGCCAACTGTGCTCCCATACGTTTACGAGCAGTGTGGACATTGACCCCGTGAATATTTGAGTCAGGACGGGCAAAGTATATGTATTCCATTGAACAAATAGCCAGCTGCGTATCTGTCGTGTAAGTGTCGTACTGGATACCACTATTATCAATGATAACCACTTCACCCGGCTTGACATCACGAATCCACTCGGCACCCACCACTTCAAAGGCACAGGTTTCGCTGGAAACAACGATGGCACCATTTGCCATTTTACCAATAGAAAGCGGACGAAAACCGTTTGGATCAAGAGCTGCAATCAGCTTATCTTCCATCATCAGAAGATAGGCAAAACCACCTTTGACCGTATTGAGCGCTTCCTTAACCTTACCCATAAAGCTTGGATTATGGCTGCGGCGAATAAGATGAGCCAGAATTTCCGTATCAGATGAAGAAGAGAAGATAGCGCCGTTATGTTCTAATTCTTTCTTCAGGGTTTTCGTATTAGTCAGGTTACCGTTATGTGCCAGACCAAATTCCATATCGTAAAACTTAAAATGGAAAGGCTGGATATTATCAATGGAGGCTTCTCCAGCCGTTGCATAACGGACATGCCCAATAGCAGCCTGACCTGTTAATTTTTCCAAATTAGTTGGATTTTTGAAAACTTCTGAAATTAATCCTGTATCACGATGTCGTATCAATTTGCCAGCATCATTTGTCAGAATGCCAGCACCTTCTTGACCACGGTGTTGCAGACTATGCAGTCCAAAATAAGTGACTTGAGCTGCTTGAGGATGTCCCCAGATACCGAAGACCCCACATTCTTCGTTGAGAGATTTTACTTCGTATGTCATTTTATATACCTTTTGTACTTAAATTCTAGGCATCAATAAATTTACTTGCCAATTTATAAACTTGGTTAATTTCTTTACTTTCTAATTTCCAATTTTTCAACTCAATTTTAACTAAATCTGGAAATTTTTTGCTAATATCTCTTAAAGCATTCCCTACTGATTTTCTAACATATTCGCTTACATCCTCTTTTAAGTCAGCTATTCTTCTGATAGCTTCATTAGGGTTCTCTTTAAAGTATGGTCTATTTGTCCATATTCTTAACCCTTCTGTAGCAGCTCTCCTCGTATGGAGATTGCTACTTTTTAACCATTCATCAATAATTGGAAGTGCTTTTTTATATCCCATTTTCTTACAAAATTCATCAAACGCCTTTGCTAACACTTCTTGAACTCTCCAGTTATTATCTTTAGAAACTTCATCTTTCATGAATATTAAAATTTCTTTATCTTTTGATAAGTATCCGAAAAGGAATACAGCGTACATTCTTACTTGGTAAACATCAGATTGATAAGCTAAAAATGCTAATTTCTTGATATACTCACCATCATTGGATTTATAATCAGTTAAGGCTCTTTGTTCTTCCTCTTTAAATCCGTGTTCTATGAGTGAAAAATCTTTTTCTAGCCTTGCAACATACTGTTTCATAATATCCCTTCTATAAATAGGCTATTTTCCAGTAAAGTATTTCACTGCACTTTCAAATAGGCCTTGGTCTTTGTTACCTGGGATGTTTTGGAAGAGGCCATTTTCATAGCGTTCCGAGTGCCCCATCTTACCAATGATTTGACCGTTCTTGCTCGTAATCCCCTCGATAGCGTTGAGCGAACCGTTTGGATTGTATTTAGAATCCATAGAAGGCTTACCATCAAAGTCCACGTATTGGCTCCAGATTTGACCATTGTCACGCAGTTCCGCAAATTCTTCAGCTGTCACGACAAATTTCCCTTCACCGTGAGAGACTGGAATCGCATGGATATCGCCGATCTTAACACCTGCCAACCATGGAGAGTTAGTATTAGTGATACAGGTTTCCACCATCTTAGCCACATGCTGATTGGCATCATTGTAGAAGAGGGTTGGGCTTGTCTCACCAACTTCTTCAAAGTTACCATAAGGCAGAAGACCGGATTTGACAAGAGCTTGAAACCCATTACAGATACCAATGATGAGACCGCCCCTTTCAATGAAGCTGTCAATAGCAGAGCGAACTTTTTCATTAAGTAAGATATTGATGATAAACTTAGCCGAACCGTCTGGCTCATCTGCCGCTGAGAAGCCGCCGACAAAGAAGATAATATTGGCTTTGACAATATTGTCAACCATGGTGTCAACAGAAGCCTCAATCGCTGCTTCATTAAGAGTCACAAATGGCACTGAGTTGACTTTGGCGCCAGCTTGTTCAAAGGCCTTAGCTGAATCGTACTCTGAATTGGAACCAGGGAAAACTGGGATATAAACCAGAGGCTGTGCAATTCTTTCTTTAGCTTTAATAACAGCATCAGATACCACAGCAGGTACTTCTTCAAGAGCTGTTGACTGTTCAAATTCGGTTGGGTAAACCTCCTCTAACCTGCCCTCAAAAGCTGCAAGTAATTTCGCAGCAGACAGGTTGACACCATTGACAGTTACTGTAAAGTCTGCCACAGTTTGACCAATTTTCACTGCGTCAGCAATGGCTTCATCAGATGTAAATACGAAACCACCAAGCTGAGCTGTCAAGCTGCTGTCAAGCTCAGCTATTTCTACAGTTGCACCAATACGGTTACCAAAGCTCATAAGTGCTAAACTTTCAAGAACACCGCCGTATTTAATAGCTGAAGCTGCTGTTACTTTATGCTTAGCTTGAATGGCTTCAAATTGTGCAAAGTTATCTTTGATTAAGTCAAAATCAATATCTTCTGAAATAGCCTGTCCTGGGATGTAGTAAATATTCTCCCCAGCAGTCTTAAACTCAGGAGAAAGCACCTGACGACTATCTACTGTTGTCACACCAAAGGCAACCAAGGTTGGCGGTACCGTCAATTCTTCAAAGGTCCCTGACATAGAGTCCTTACCACCGATTGATGGCAAACCAAGTTGGATTTGTGCCTCGATCGAACCAAGCAGAGCAGCTACTGGCTGACCAAAGCGATCCGCTTGTTTATCCATGCGTTCAAAGTATTCTTGGTAAGAGAAACGCGCACGAGACCAATCAGCACCTGTCGCTACCAAGCGAGCTGTTGCTTCAATAACAGCGTAAGCTGCACCATGATAAGGTGACCACTCCGCAATATAAGGATTGAATCCCTGTGCCATGACAGAAGCTGTCGTTGTGACACCATTTTGTACTGGCAATTTTTGCACAGAGCTTTCAGTAGGCGTAATTTGATAACGACCGCCGATTGGATGATTAACTGTTGAACGCCCAACCGAGCTGTCAAAGATGGTTTGCAACCCTTTTTGACTAGCGTGGTTAAGATCAGACAGAACTTTCACTGTGTCTGCTTCAAGTGTTGCTGCTGATGTTGTACGCACCTCAGGAAGGGCAACATCCTTATCCACAACGTTTGCATCAACAACCACACGCACACCGTTAGTATCAAGGAAAGCACGTTCCAAGTCAACGATGGTTTCACCATTCCAAGTCATGACAAGGTTTGGTTTTTCAGTAACAGTCGCGACAACAACTGCATCAATGTTCTCTTTATGACATGCTGCAATAAAGGCGTCCACATCACTTGGACGAACAACAACAGACATGCGTTCTTGTGACTCAGAAATGGCAATTTCGGTACCGTTAAGACCTTGGTATTTTAGTGGCACTTTGTCCAAGTCAATTTCAAGACCATCTGCCAATTCACCAATAGCCACACAGACGCCGCCAGCACCAAAGTCATTTGATTTCTTGATGAGACGAGTGACATTGCCATTGCGGAAAAGACGTTGAATCTTACGTTCTTCAATAGCATTCCCTTTTTGCACTTCGGCACCTGCTGTCTCAACCGATTCAACCGTTTGAACCTTAGATGAGCCTGTAGCACCACCGACACCGTCACGTCCTGTTTTCCCACCAAGAAGGATGACCACATCACCAGCTTCTGGTTTTTCACGCACGACATTTTCTTTTGGTGCTGCACCGACAACAGCACCTAGCTCCATACGCTTAGCAACGAAGCCTGGATGGAAGTACTCTTTGACATAGGTAGTCGCAAGTCCTATTTGGTTCCCGTATGACGAATAGCCGTGCGCCGCCGTTTTAGAGATGACTTGTTGCGGCAATTTACCAGTGCGTGTTTCTGCTATTGGTGCGGTAATATCACCTGCACCTGATATACGCATAGCTTGGTAAACATAAGAACGACCTGACAATGGGTCACGAATAGCACCACCAATACAAGTTGCAGCTCCACCGAAAGGCTCAATTTCCGTTGGGTGATTGTGGGTTTCATTTTTGAACATGAGCAGCCAAGGTTCTTTGATGCCATCTACATCTACCTCAATTTCAACCGAGCAGGCATTGATTTCGTCCGACACTTCCATGTCGTTCAAACGACCGTTAGCACGCTCATAACGACCAAAGATTGTCGCCATATCCATAAGCGTCTGTGGCTTTTCAGAACGTCCCAATTCGTCACGCATGGCAATATATTTATCATAAGTTGCCTGCAATTGTTTTTGGAACTTAGAAGCTGAAAAGTTAATATTTTTCAATTCTGTCTCAAAAGTCGTGTGACGGCAGTGGTCAGACCAGTAGGTATCCAAAACTTTCAATTCCGTTTCTGTTGGCACACGCCCAATTGATTTAAAATAATCTTGAATAAAAACAAGATCATCCACTTCCATAGCCAAACCTTGTTCCGCCTTGTAAGCCGCAAAATCTTCGGCTGTATAAGTCTTGAAGAAATCCAAATTTGGAATTGTTTTGTCAGAATTTGAAAATTCCTGTGGACGAATAGGCAAGGTGATATCTTTGAAACGTGAATCAACTGGATTCAAAAGATAATGCTTCACCGCTTCCAACTCATATGCATCAATATCCTTATTAACCAGATAAAGCTGGGCAGTATTAACCGTTACGTTGCTGTCACTACCAAGTAAGAGCAAAGCCTCTTGTGAACTTGCTGCCCGCTGGTCAAACTGACCCGGCAAAGCTTCAATAGCAAAAAAAGCATGGTTGTTAAGATCCGCCTGCACAGTTGCTTCATCTAAAATTGTATCTGTCACCTGCTCAGAAAAAATATGCTTTTGCGCACGCGCAAACAGGCTTTCTTCTAAATTAAAGATATCATAAACCTGCACAATACGTAAAATTTTTAAGGAGGTTAACTGCAAATTATGTGTTAGTTCTTTGACCAGTGACTCCGATTTAATGCTAAAGTTAGCTTTTTTCTCAACAAAAATACGTCTATCCATGTTCAATCCTTACTTAAGTTCTTGCAATTTTTCCCATACCACTTCGTAAACATCCGTTAATTCTCCTAACCCTCTTCGGAAGACATCTTTGTCCATGTGATGCCCTTGCGCATCCCAAAGACGACAGTTATCTGGTGAAAACTCATCTGCTAGGATAATTTTACCATCTTTATCAAAACCGAATTCCAATTTAAAATCAATTAATTTAAGTCCGATTTGATGGAACCAATCTGACAAGAGTTTGTTTATCCGACGTGTTTCAGCTTTAATATAGGCAATATCTTCATCGTTAGCAAGCTTTAAAAATTTCACATGTTCATCATTAATAAAAGGATCATCCAAATCATCATTTTTATAGTAAAATTCAACAATTGGCTTCTCCAACTGAATACCTTCCTTAACGCCAAAACGTTTGGAAAAAGAGCCTGCTGTCACATTACGCAAAACAACTTCAAGCGGAATAATCTTAACTTTTTTATTCAATTGTTCTGTTTCTGAAATCTTTTTAATAAAATGCGTTGCAACCCCAGCCGCATTTAGTTTTTGAAAAATTAAAGACGAAATCTGATTATTAAGCTGCCCCTTACCTGCGATTTGTTCTTTTTTCACTCCGTTAAGAGCTGTCGCTTGGTCTTTATATTGTGCAATAATCACATTTTCGTCTTCTGTCGTCAAAATATCCTTAGCTTTACCCGAATAAATAAGTTCTTTTGCCATCAAATTGTTCGCCTTTCATAAAGTATTCATCTTATTTTAACATACCTTCACTTCAAATTCAACAATCTACAAACTTTATAATAAAACTAAAAAAGATCGTTCGCATTTAACGAACAATCTTTCAAAGAGTCGTCATCAAAAATGAGAAAGGACGATGATTTATTCTATCCTTAATTTTCTCTCCAGAGTCAATCTCAACAATTCGATCAGCATAATAAGAAACACTGCCTCGGTGAGCAATAAAAATAATCGTGCGATCCAATTTAGATAAATTGGCAATAACTTTTTCTTCGGTATCACGATCTAAACCACTAGTTGCCTCATCAAAAATCAACACAGGCTGTCTGGTTAAGAGAGCACGTGCAATAGCTAAACGCTGTTTTTGACCACCAGATAAACCGCCGTCTTCTGAAATCTGTGTTTGAAAACCTAAAGGCATTGCCTTGATATCGTCTAAAATTTCAGCAATTGAACAAACTTCCATTAAGCGATCATCCGTTACTTCCTCTTCAGCACCAAGAAGCAGATTATCTAAGATTGTTCCTGTAAAAACATAAGACTGCTGTGGCACATAAATTACTAATTGGCGCAGCTGGGAATAATTTATCTTTTCTCCATCTAAGAAAGAGTCACCGCTACTAACAGTATAATAGCCTGCAAGAATTTTTGCCAAAGTTGTCTTTCCAGAACCACTTTCCCCCATAACAGCGATCTTTTCACCACATCGAATAGATAAGTCTAAATTGCGTAGTGTTTCCTGCTGATAGCCAAAACGATGTCTAGATGTCTACTCCTTCAAGCTATGATATTATTATAAAAGTGGCAATGCAAAAAAAGTAGTGACAAAAATGTCACCTGAGAAATTTAAAAAAAGGATTTAGCTTTCATATAACTAAACCCTCCATTATTAACAATATTAGTATTATTTATCTAAGAACTCTTTAAACGCCTAGAAAGATAGTCGACTAATTCTCCCATGGTCTGAATATCTTCCACATCTTCATCAGGAATGTTCAGATTAAATTCATCTTCAAGCGTAATGATAAACTCCATAAGTGCAATGGAATCAATTCCTAAGTCCTCTTGAATATTGGTCTTCACAGTAACTTCTATTTTTTCATTGTGCAGCTGTTCTTTAATGAGATTAGAAATCCTGTCAAAAATCTCTTCATTAGTCATCTTAGTCCCCCCTGTTTGAAAATTCTTCTACTAATTGACCAACAACATCAGTTTCAAGCATGATTCGGATTTGCTTAATAGTGTAGTAAACAGATTTAGCATCACTTGAACCATGACATTTAACAACAGGAGCCTTAAGTCCAAAAAGTACAGCCCCGCCTGCACCTGAATAATCCAAAGAATCTTTCAAATCATAAAGACTATTTTTGAGTAAAAGGGCTCCTAATTTTGCTCTTAAACCAGCTTGCTTAATAGATGTTTTCAGCTGTTCCATAATGCCAAGTGCTGTCCCTTCAATGGATTTCAAAACAGCGTTTCCCGTGAAACCATCTGTTACAACAACATCTGCGACACCGTTCATCAAATCACGTGCTTCAACATTTCCTATAAAATTGAGGCTTTCATCTGCTGCTAAAAGAGCAAAGGTTTCTTTACGCAGTGGATCTCCCTTAGTTGTTTCTGTACCGTTATTAAGTAGACCAATCCGCGGATGAGCAACGCCTCTGACATTCTTAGCATAAAAAGAGCCAAGAATAGCATATTGATGCAAATGATGAGCTGTATTTTCAGCATTAGCTCCTAAATCAAGCATATTAAATCCTTTACCATCAATCGTAGGAAGTGATGACATCAAACCAGGACGGTCAATATTTTTGATACGTCCAACAACAAGAAGTCCAGCAGCTAACAAAGCTCCTGTATTCCCAGCAGAAAGAACTGCATCAGCCTTACCATCTTTAACAGCCTGTGCTCCTAAAACCATTGAAGCCTGTTTTTTCTTTCGAATAGCCTTTACAGGTTCATCATCTGAATTAATTTTTTCATCCGTATGGATAATAGACACACGATCATTTGCTTTTAAATAAGTCTTTATTTTTGCTTCATCACCATAGAGTTGAATTTCAATATCTGAAAAATCTGCTAAAGCCTGATTAACTCCTTCGACAATAGCTTGAGGGGCATTGTCTCCACCCATAGCATCAACTGCAATTTTCTTCATAATCCAACTCCTCGTTATAGTTATTCTTAATTATACCATGAATAAAAGAACCTTAAACGTTACAAAAAAATAACAAATAAATAATTCAGCAAAATTAAGGCTACTTTTTATTAATAATCAATTATTTTAGCATATCATTTTTTTCATGACAAACTTAGTGATTTTAAATGCCTATCATCAAAAGTGTCTCTTTTTTGAAATTTTCCTTTATTTCATAACTTGTCCCCAATGATCTAAATCATCAATAAATTTTTTACTTTTGAGACGAAGACCAATATAGTCCTCATAAACTTCATCAATAAATTTTCTCAGCTTTTGTTTCATGTCAGGTTTAACTGAAATGGTTTTTAAGCTATCAAAATGTAAAGTTTGAAATTGGTTCAAAAGGTAAGGGATATTAGGATCTAAGTGACTACGATAAAGATCTTTTTCATAATGTTCAGGACACAAAAGACCTGAATAGCGATGTGAAAAATCAAAAGCTAAACCGACACGATGGCAAAAAACACAGTCATGAAAATTAAGTTGAACGCCAAAGCGATCTAGAATTTGGATTTCAAAAATATTGGTCAAAATTTCATAATCAAGACCTTCATCCATCAATTCTAGGGTCTTAATTAAAAAAGCAAAAAGAGGGGCATCATAGACAGCATCTGAAATAGCAGCATCAGCCAAAGACACAAGGTAAGTAGCATAAGCTAATTTGTAAATATCTGCATTAATTTCCTTAAAAAGAGAGACTCCCTTATAATCTTCAATATAAGAAAGTCCATGATTATTAATTTTTAAAATAAAATTAGCTAGAATCAATGGTTGAATGACAGAAGACAATTTTGAATTAGTAGCATGACGCACAAAAAACATGTGTTTGCCGGAAGTTTCCGTAAAAATTTTAACCAGCTTATCATCCTCTCTAAATGGCCGATTATAAAGCACTAAACCTCTTGTTTCTTTAGTCTGCATATTGCTCCATAAATTCTTTAAGGCGTTTCATCGCTTCTTTTATAGTCTCCATGCTTGCTGCATAAGAAATTCGTAAGTAACCTTCTCCATATTTTCCAAAAGCCACACCAGGAATAAAAGCTACTGCCTTCTCTTTAGCAAAATCTTGTAGGAACTTAAAGGAATCTTGTCCTTGCGCAACTGGTATTTTAGCAAAGATATAAAAAGCACCATCAGGTTTGATGATTTTAAACTTCATTGCTTCCATTTTTTCAATGATATAATCACGGCGCTTAATATATTCTCCTTTCATTGGCAGAGCATCATCTTTACCATTGGTCAAAGCTTCTATAGCAGCAAATTGTACACTGGTGGTCGCTGCAGTTACCAAATACTGATGACTCTTAATCAACTGTGCTGTCAAAACAGCCGGTGCAAAAATCAAGCCCAAACGCCAACCTGTCATGGCATGTGATTTCGATAAACCAGAAATCAAAATCGTTTGATCAGGTAAATACTCAGCAATAGAAACATGAGATTCTCCTGTATAAGTCAGCTCAGCATAAACTTCATCACTGATGACAAAGATAGGATATTTTTTAAGAACCTCAGCCAAATTTTTGATTTGCTGGCGCGAATAAGTTACTCCTGTTGGGTTGGTTGGATAGTTGAGAATAACAGCCTTAAGAGCCTCTCCTTCTTTTAAAATAGCCTCTTCAAGCATCTCTGGTGTTAGGACAAAATCATTAGATCTGGTATCAATCTCAACTACTTCAGCCCCAACCAAATTAACAACAGGCTCATAACCGGGATAAGCTGGTGCAGGCAAAAGCACTTTATCACCAGGTTCCAAAATAGCTGTTAAACTAGCTGATAAAGCTTCTGTAGCTCCAATTGTTACTAAAATTTCATTATCAGGATTATAGGTAAGATGATATTTTTCTTTTACAAAAGCACTAGCTGCCTGCCTTAATGCCAAAAGTCCTGCCATTCCTGTGTAATGACTTTCATCAGCATCAATTGCCCTTTTAGCAGCCTCCTTAATATGTTTTGGAGTTGCAAAATCTGGTTCACCCAAAGTCAATTTCAAAACATCTGGAATATCTGAAATAGATTGATCAAACTGACGAATCATAGAGACTTCAATCTTATTTAAATTTTTATTAAAACGTTTACTCAAATCCATAAAATACCCCTTACAAATAGATTAACACTATTATACAAAAAAAAAGCAGGTTTTTCATCCTATAAAAAAATCGCTATTTCAGCGATTCCTAGTTAAAAGTTGTAAATTCAAATAAAGGTGATAGCGGTCGTTTTTCATGAATACGAATAATAGCCTCAGAAATCAAATCAGTAATTGAAATTTGTTCAATTTTATCTATCAATTTTTCTTCAGGAAGGTCAATTGTATCCAAAACAACTAATTTTTCAATAGCCGAATTTTGAATATTATCTAAAGCAGAACCAGACAGAACTGGATGTGTACATGAAGCATAAACTGCAGTAGCACCTGCTTCAGCAAGGGCGTCAGCTGCATGAGCAATTGTTCCTGCAGTATCAATCATATCATCAATTAAAATACACGTTTTCCCAGAAACATTGCCAATGATATTCATGACTTCACTTGTATTCATTTTGTTAACATTTCGTCGTTTATCAATAATTGCTATCGGAGTTTGAAGAAATTGGGCTAATTTACGCGCACGTGTCACGCCTCCATGGTCAGGACTAACAACGACATAGTCGCTGCCACACATACCACGACGAACAAAATAATCCGCAATTAAAGGGGCTCCCATCAAATGATCAACAGGAATATCAAAAAAACCTTGAATTTGTGCTGCATGCAAGTCAACAGTCAAAAGACGATCAACTCCCGCCACAGCAAGCATATTAGCAACTAACTTGGAGGTGATGGGTTCACGCGAACGTGCTTTTCGATCTTGACGAGCATAACCATAATAAGGCATGACAACACTGACAGTCTCAGCACTAGCACGTTTAAGAGCATCAACCATAATCAAAATTTCCATTAAGTTATCATTTACAGGTGAACTTGTTGACTGTAAAATAAAAACATGGTTTCCGCGAATAGATTCTTCAATATTAACTTGAATTTCTCCATCAGAAAATTGACGAACAGTTGATTTTCCAAGACTAATACCAATAGTCTTAGCCACTTTCTCTGCTAATTCTTTGTTTGAAGATAAAGCAAACAATTTTAAATTAGAATAAGACATAAATCCTCCAAAGTTTTAATCCTCTTTCATTTTAACGTTTTTAGAATAATTTTTCAATCCAATTATGATGAATATAAGGAAAAATAAAAAGATAAGATAAATCTTACCTTTTTATAATATTAAATTAGTTTGGATAGATATAGCTTACACTACCTGGATTAAACCAACCACGGTAGTTACCAATAGATTGGTTACCTGCATAGTTAGCTTCTTGAACTTGAATTTGGCCACCTTGAACACCTGTAACATAAGCAACGTGTCCATAACCGCCATCATTCCATACAGCTACAGCTCCAGCTGAAGGTGTAGAACCAACTCTATATCCTGCCGCTGCTGCACTTGCTGCCCATTGTCCACCATTACCCCAGTAGTTTCCTACCCAAGGAGCTAATGATTTAACACCCCAAGTACATTGCCCTGCTGGATATGTATTAGCAGAAGAAGTATTAGCTGCTACAGCCGCTGTCGAAGCACTAGAAGCTGATGGTTGTGCTTCTGTTGCTGTAGTACTTTCTTGATCAGAATTATTTACTGCTTGCGCTGCTGACTGCTCAGTTGAATCACCTGTTTGTGCTGCTTGAGTGTTATCAGCTGCCGCTGCCGCTGCTTGTTGGTCAGAAGCATCTGTAGCTTGAGTATTATTATTTGCTGCTGCCTGTGCTTGCGCTGCTTGTTCTTGTAAAGCTTTTGCTTCTGCTGCGGCCTTAGCTTCTGCTGCCGCTTGTGCTGCTGCTGCTTGGCGTGCAGCTTCCTCTGCTGCCGCTTTTTGAGCAACTAAAGTAGCTTTTTGATCTTGTGCAGTAGTCAATTCAGCTTGCAAGTTTAGTTGTGCTGCTTCTAATTGAGCTTGCTGTGTATTTAAAGCATTTGTATTTTGAGCAATTGTCTCCTGATTAGCTGCAACAGTATTAATTGCTGCTTGATTTTCTTGTTGCTTTTGCTCAACAGCTGCTTTATCTTGCTCTTGTTGTTGAAGCATTTTTTCATTAGCAGATACAACTTCACGAATAGCCGAAACACGATTAATAGCATCAGAAACTGATTTTGAATTAATGATAGCATTAATATAGCTGGTAGCTGCGTTACTTTTTTGAGCACTACGAGCTTGTTGCTTCAAAGATTCATTACGTGCAACAATTTTGCTTGAAAGTGTTTGAATTTGTTGACCCAAAGTAGCAGACTGAGCTTCAAGTCTTTGATTTTCAGCTTGTAATTCAGCTTGTTGTGTCTGTAAAGCACTTACTTGTCCTTGAATCGTATTAACTTGTGCTTGTGCTGCTTGCTGTTGTGCGGTCAAGTTGTTGATTTTAGAATCTTGTGACGCAATCTGCGCATCAAAGTCATCAGCTTTTACAGCTGATAATGTTGTCGCAGAACTAAGAGTTACACCACTCACTAAAACTGCTGATAAAATTCTTTTTTTCATTACAAATATAACTCCTTTTTCGATAAGACTTTATAATTATATCAAAAAAAACCTTTTCATATATTACGTCATTATTACATTTTTATTTAAAATGCTTTAACATCGCCTTTCATAGGTAAATCCTTTCTAAAAGTTTTTGAAAGAAGAGAAAAGCCAATATATTAAAAATTAAGGAAGGTGCTAAATTATAAGTGATAAAATCATTTAAAGGATAAGCTGTCAATTGATATAAATAGGCCATACCAATACTAGCAAAATCAAGAAAAAAGATTAGGATAAAAAAAACTAGAAAGCGTTGAACAGGACCATTTGGAATATGTTTCCATAATTTAAACATAATAACTATTGTTAAAGGATACAACATAGTTGCAATTCCCAAATTATATACCCCTAAATAATAAAAATCATAAATAATTCCTAAAACACAGGCAAGTCCAAAAATAAAATAAGGATTGAATACAAGAGTATAAAACAATAACACAATGAATAAAAAATGACTTGACACAATAAACTGATTTTGAAATAAGATTCGTGATAATAAAGATAAATGCCCATCTACAAGTAACATAAGAAAGGCAAATAAAATGACAAATAATTTATTTTTAAAGATAGACATATTAATCACCTACTAAAGTTACATGGGAGATATCAGATAAATCTACCGCTGGTTTAACGAAAATTTTCCGAGAAAGATTGTTTGAATTATTTTCTTCAGATACAACCTTACCAACAGACACACCTTCAACACTTTGTCCATCTAAACCACTTGTTGTAACACTATCCCCTTTCTTAACATCTAAGGAGGAGGTTAATTGAGTAATTTCAAAAGTACTGGTTTTAGGATCATAATGTGTTAAAATGCCAAAAACATCCCCCTTTTGGGTTGCAATTTTGACTGGAATTTCATCAATGCTTTTAGTATTGGAAAGCAGTTTTACAGAACTAGAGGTAGCAGTAACTTGAGTAATTTTCCCCACTAAATTACCATTTGAAAGGACTAACATATTTTTTGTCACCCCATCATTTTTTCCTAAATCTATAGTTAATATATCTAACCAAGAAACCGGGGAACGAACAATGACTTTAGATGACAAAACAGTTAGATCAGGGAAATTTTCTTTAATTTTTAAAGTCTTACGAAGTGCTGTGTTTTCTTCTTTTAATCTCTCTAAATCACCTTTTTGCCCCTCAAATTTTTCTAACTTACGCTTTAATGTTTTATTTTCTGAATTAGTTTTAAACAAATGCTTAGTATTATCAATTACTTGAAAAGGCCAATGTACGATCTCATCAGCGCTAGAAACAACTAAATTAACAGGCTTTGATACCGATTTTATAATAACAGAATCTTGGAAAATAAAAAAAAGTCCTATTGAAATTGTTAATAATACCGTGATAACAAAAACAATAAAACGTGACAATCTCATTTTTTTCATCTCATCCCACCCGCACACAAACGTATAATTAAAACGAGATATCAATAGATAATCTCGTTTACTACGGAGAATGGGGGATTCGAACCCCCGCGCCGGTTTCCCGACCTAACGATTTAGCAAACCGTCCTCTTCAGCCTCTTGAGTAATTCTCCAAATATATATGGGCACGAGTGGACTCGAACCACCGACCTCACGCTTATCAGGCGTGCGCTCTAACCAGCTGAGCTACGCGCCCAAGCCTATGCTTGGTTTATCTTTTATAAAAGAAAAGCGGGTGACGAGAATCGAACTCGCGACAACAGCTTGGAAGGCTGTAGTTTTACCACTAAACTACACCCGCTAAAAATGGCGCGAGACGGAATCGAACCGCCGACACATGGAGCTTCAATCCATTGCTCTA